>Ga0207416_1001107_pt1 | contig 38550 bp, 21 predicted proteins | sample PaiPotPPM11metaG_FD_184107 | JGI IMG/M metagenome (GOLD analysis project Ga0207416, IMG submission 184107) | Iron sulfur acid spring bacterial and archeal communities from Banff, Canada, to study Microbial Dark Matter (Phase II) - Paint Pots PPM... ...
CTGCTATCCCGCCCGCGGTTTGCGGGGGTCCGCGGTTTGCGCGGGGGCCGCGGTTTAGGCGGGGCCTGCGGTTTAGGCGGGCCCCGCGATGCCGATCAGGTTGCCCTCCGGGTCGGTGAAGTGGCCGACCACCAGGCCCGTCGGCGCCCGTTCCGGTCCCATCTGGCGTTTGCCGCCCAGGCGTTCCGCTTCGGCCAGGGCGGCCCCGACGTCAGGGACGCCGATGTAGAAGACGACGTGGGGCGGGTAGCCGGCGCCTCCGCCGACGCCGCCGGGAATGCCGCCGCCGTCGGGGGTGGTGATGCGGTCGACGAAGCCGTAGTCCGTCGGCTCCGAGACCGCTTCCGCGACCTGGGCGCTGGTGTCGAACTCCCAGCCGAACAGCTCACCGAAGTAGTTCCTGAGCTTCTCCGGGTCCTTGCCGATGATCTCGAAGTGCACAACCGGGTGTGCCATGGGCACTCCTAACGAGTTCGCGCTGCTGGCCATCGTTTGCTTTTAATGACCGCGGGTGCTGGCGAAACTAATCGGTTGCCCGGTCGCGTTCGACTTGCTCCGTCCTGAACGTGCGGAAGCCACGGCGGTGATAGTTCGGGAGCGCGTTCGGGTGGTCGAACGAGGAAGTATGCAGCCAGACGCGGCTCACTTCGGGAGCCAGCGCCCAGGCCCGCTGTAGCAGAGCAGGTTAGCGGGTGGCTAGGGGGCGGTTTGCTACGGCGGAGGTTGTTACGAAGCCGACCGGGCCGCGCAGGTCGTGGACCACGCACTGGCCGGCGGCGACGCCGCGGTCGCTGATGTGGGCGGACGGCTGGATGCCGACGTACTCGTCTTCTGGTTCGCGGCCCAGGTAGACGGTGTAGTCGGCGTTGATGAAGCTCAGGCCCTGGTCCGAGGAGTTTGATACGGGACTCGAGAGGTCGGCGGCCAGCGCCAGGCGGACCAGCGGCGTCAGCGGCTCGCCGGTGATGAGCGGGTGGGTTTCCCTGATCCACAGGCCGTCGGCCATCATTCCGCCTGGGGTGTCCTCGCCACCGACGCGCCATGTCTCCCATGGTGGCGTCCAGCCGTGGCCCCGGGGCTGCTGGGGTGGCCCCTGCGGCGCCTTCGCGTCCCAGCCGGGAGGCGGGCGGAATGTGCCGGCCGGCTGCTCGGACCGGCGCAGCAGCACGATCCTCCCCTGGCCGACCAGGCCGTCGTCCTGCTCGACGGTGACGTCGAGCACGGCGATGCGCCTGCCCGCGCGGACCGGCCGCGTCTCCACGCGGAGCGGGGCGAGCGGCACCGAGCGGAACAGGTCGATGGTCAGGCGGCTGCAGGCGAGATCCGGATCCGCGGCGCGGGCCTGCTCGGCCGCGCGGGCCGTCAGGCCGCCGATGAGCCGGCCGTGCAGCACCGGGCCCCACGGGCTCGTCGCGAAGGCCGCGGGGATCAGGGCGTCGCCGTCGGCGCGGAAGAATCCCTCGGCGTCGGCGGGCGGCTCTGCCGACGGCTCGGGAATTATCCGGACGGCCGCGCCGTCGCCGCCGTCGGCCTCGGATGACGGGCCGGCGCCGCCGAGAGTCTCCGCGCTCACATTAAGTCCTTCCTGCCAACACGACGATCCACTTTAGGCCACTTGGACCGGGCGCTCGGCGGCTCCCCGATCGTCAGCCTGTGTCCTGCGTCCAATCAGCCGGTTGCCGAAGATGTACTTGAATTCTAGAATCAGTCACAGAATCGGTCGAGGAGGAAGGCTGCCGCCTGCTCATGAGAATCGAGATCAAGCGGCGCGGGCAGGAAGGCTGAGATATGCGGATCGCACTCGGGGCAAGGCCGGCGCGGGGACAGCGGCTGTCCGCGTCCGCCGCGGACTTCGCCGACTACGAGAAAGCCGGCGTCGAGCTGTTCACGGTCGCGGAGCTGTACGGATTCGACGCGGTGAGCAGGCTCGGCTACCTGGCCGCGTGCACCACGCGGGCGCACATCTCCTCTGGCATCCTGCAGTTGTACAGCCGGACGCCTACGCTGCTCGCGATGACCGCCGCCGGCCTCGACGACGTGTCGGACGGGCGGTTCGAGCTCGGCATCGGCACCTCGGGACCGCAGGTCATCGAGGGATTCCACGGCGTGCCCTTCGACGCGCCGATCGGCCGGACGCGGGAGACGATCGAGATCTGCCGCATGGTCTGGCGCCGCGAACAGCCGCTCAGCTACCAGGGAAAGCACTACACCGTGCCGCTTCCCGCCGACCAGGGCACCGGCCTCGGGAAGCCGCTGAAGATGATCGACCACCCGTTCCGCGACCGGATTCCGATCACCGTGGCCTCCATCGGGCCGCGGAACGTCACGCTGACCGCGGAACTCGCCGAAGGCTGGGTGCCGCCGTTCTACGTGCCGGAGAAGGCCGCGGACGTGTGGGGCGACTCGCTGCGGGCCGGCTTCGCCAAGCGCGACCCCGCGCTGGGACCGCTCAACGTGCAGGTCGGGGCCTCGGTGGCCATCGGCGACGACGTGGAGCACCTGCGCGAGGTCGACCGGCCGCAGCGCGCCCTGTACATCGGCGGGATGGGCGCGCTGCGGCCGCAACTTCTACAACGACCTGGCCGGCTCGTTCGGCTACCCGGACGCCGCGGCGCGGATCCAGGACCTCTACCTGTCCGGCAAGAAGAAGGAGGCCGAGGCGGCCGTGCCCGCCGACCTGCTCGCCAAGACCTCGCTGATCGGGCCGGAAGGCTACGTGCTCGACCGGCTGCGCGCGCTCGCCGAGTCGGGCGTCACGAGCCTGAGCGTGCGCCCCGTCGCCCAGGACCACGCGACCAGGCTGCGGCTGATCGAGCAGGTCAGGGGGCTGATCGACCGGCTGTAAGCCGGCCCCCCGAAGGTGCGGCGCATGCCGTCGATTAAGTTAACGCTGACCCGCAGGCGCGGCGACCGTTCCGTTTGTCGGATTTGTCGGGCATCCCGGCAGCTCAGGTTCATGATCGCGAAGGATTCTCATCTCATTCGATGAGAATCCTTCGTGAAAAGAAAATCCTTCGCGATCATGGACGGAGGCACCTCAGGCCGTTGCTGTTGAGGCGGTTGAATCCGGCGGGCAGTCAGGCGATGACAGCGGAAATTTCCGGCGAAACGGGTGTGGCCCGTACGAGCGCTGGTACACCGGTCCGGCTGACGCAAGGTGCCGGCGAACGCGGCCTCGGGAGCCGCATCAGGGCCCGCTTCGAGGGGCTTGAAGGTGACCTGGAAGATCCCGACCGTAGGGGCGAACTGCCGCGCGCTAAGGCCATCTAGGCATTTGGGGCGTTTGCTGCGGCAGGCAGGGCGAAGTCGTTCGGGAAAATGCTTGTGGTTCAGCGGTGCGGACGGGGCGGGCGGCTGTCACCCGATCGGGCGTCATGACAATGGCGCCTCGATCGGGGATGCTGACTGTGCGGGTTAGTTGGGGGGGCAACCTGGGTGCCCCGGGACGGTCACCGACCCGGGGCACCCAAGTTGGGGTGCTCCTCCGCGCGGGCAAACGACTGGTACGGGAGGATCTCGGTTGGCTTAATCACGCCGTCTTCGATCGCGCGGGCGAGGAGGGCGTCCTTGCTCGGTGCGGTGCGTCCGGTGGCGGCGTACTTGGCGCGCGCCCGGCTGATGTACTGCCTGACGGTGTTCTCGGTGATCGACATGCGTCGGCCGACCGATGCCTTCGACATGCCCTGGAACCACAGCAGCAGCGCCTGCCGCTCTTGCTCCGACAGCGTCGGGCGGGCCGCGCGCTCGTCGGCGAGCATCGCCCGGGCCTGTGACCTGGTCACGTACGGGCGGTCGGCGGCGGCCGCGAGCACGGCTTCGACCAGGTGGTCGCGGCCCTCTTCCTTGGAGACGTAGGCGTGCGCGCCGTTGTCCAGCGTCTCCATCACGATCTCGGGTTCGCTGTGCCCGGAGAAGGCCACGACCCGGTTTCCCGCCGCGACCAGCGACGGGATCTCACCGGTGACCAGGTCGCCGGACAGTTCCAGGTCCAGGATGAGTACGTCGGCCGGCGGCCGCGGCACGGCGGCGAGCACGGTCAGGTCGCGCGCCGTCTGCACCAGCCGGACCCGTTGCGCGGGGTCGGACCTGATCCAGGACGCGACCCCTTCGGCGACGACCGGATGGTCTTCCACGATCGCCACCGTCACGGGCTGTTCCATCGCGCCTCCGCCCAGAGCATGCCACCGTCTTGCTGCTGATCGATGGCGACCCCCTCGCCGGCTGGGGGCAGCCTGACGGCCGCGCCGGTGTCCGCGACAAAGCTGACGGCGATTCCCGCGGCCACCACCGCTAGGGTAATCCTGGCCCGGCTGCGCGCGGCGGTAAGAATGGCAATGGCGGCGTCGGTTATCACCCGCCGGGCGGGACCGGGTATTTGCGGCAGCAGGCCGGCCGTCTCGATCTCGATGGCGACGCCGCGCCGCTCGGCCACGTCGGCGCTCGCGTGCAGCTCGTGCACCAGGGACCCGGGTACCTCGTCTCCTTCCGCGAGCAGCCGGCGCAGCCGGGCCGCCTGGACCGCGGCCCTGATCCGCACTTGCGGGTCGCCCGGGTCGGCGGTCCCGGCCGCGAGCTCGGCGACCAGCGGCACGGCGCTTTCCTGCAGTGCCACGTAGCGGGCGTGCCGTGCGGCCCGGATAACTTCGGCGGTGGCAGCCCGTTCGCGGGCGGCGTCCTCGCGGCGCGCCGCGGCGGCGGCCTGGCCCGCGGCGGCATCCAGCGCGATGACCGCGGCGGCGACGGCCACCTGGGCGCCAGTCGACCAGGTGAAGACGGCGAGGAACCCCGCCAGGTCGCTGCGGTGCAGCCCGTCCCACACCTGGACGCCGAGGGTGGCCATGGCCAGGGCGGCGAGGAACCACGCGAGCTCGGTGAATCGGCGGCGGAGCAGGACGAGCACGCCCGTCCAGCCGGCACTCCCCCACGCCCAGTTGACCGCGAGCATCTGGCTGGCGGGGCTTGCCGCCGCGGCCGCCGTGCTCGCGGCCAGCACGATCAGGGCTATTGCCCAGGCCCCGCGCCAGCCGTTGGCCCCGCGGAGGGCTCGGATCGATCCGGCGGCGATCGCTAGCGCCATGGCCAGCCACATGGCGGCCTGGAAGGCGAACGAGCTATAGGACGGGCGGTCGTGCAGCAGTTGCCCGCCCGCGCCCGCGAGGTGCCAGCCGCAGACGAGGAAGACCACGGCGACGGTCAGGGCCCGCTGGTAGCGGCCCGATATGACCGCGGCCGGCTGCACTGTTGGCTGCACGGACGTCATGCTGGCCAGCTCACGGTGACGGTCGTGCCCGCGCCCGGGCGACTGGCGATCGCAGCGCGGCCGCCGACCGCCAGCATCCGGCCGGTGATGGATTCGCGGATGCCGCGGCGGGACGGCGAGGTGGCGGCCGGGTCGAACCCGCGGCCGCGGTCGCTGATCTTGACGACCGCCCAGCCGGGGCCGCCGGTGACGGTCACGTCCGCCTGAGCGGTTCCCGCGTGCCGCTCGACGTTGCGCAGCGCCTCGGCGACGCAGGCGGTGAGCTGGTCGGCGACCGTTCGCGGCAGCGCTACCGAGGCTAGCGTCAGGCGCACGGTCAGGTCATTGGTGCTGGCGGCGGCTCGCTCGAGCTTCGGCCGGAGGTCGGTGAGCGGCGGTGCGACCAGGCTGGCGGGCGCTTGTGCGTCCTGATCGGTTGCCAGTCCCTGGAGGACGGCGAGGTCCCTGGCCGCCTGGGTGGTCAGCGCCGTGGTGGGCTCGGCGAAGGCGCCGGCCGCGACCATGGTCAGGGTGGACAGGACGGTGTCGTGCAGCTGGCGGTGCTGCTCCCGTTCGTCGGCGCGGCGCGCTTCCTCGGCCCTGATCTGCCGCTCGGTCTGCAGGCCGGTGGTAACGATGACGTCCGCTTGGCGGGCGCCGCCGCGGATCACCGTCATCAGTCCGGCGGCGACGATCGCCTCCACCACCAGCAGCCAGGCATCGGTCGGGTGGCCGCTGCCGAGCCCGTAGCCGACGACTACGATCGCGGCCCCGGGCAGCCCGAACTGCAGCGGCAGCGCGATCTGAAGGATGTAAATCGACGTGCAGGCCAGCGGGAGCATCCAGGTGGTGCTGTCCGCGATCAGCACGGCCGGGACTAGGTGCTGCTGCGCAAGCGCCACCGCGGCGATGACCACGGCGTCGGCGAGCACGACGCTCGCCGTCAGCCCCAAGTGCCGGACCCGCCAGGTGAAATAGACCGACCAGGCGCACAGCGCGGTCAGCACGACGGCCAGCCACGATGCGTCGATCGCCGGAGTCGCGGCGAGGACGGCAATCGCCGTGAACAAGATCGCGCCGCCCAGGCGCAGGGCGATCGCGTACCAGCCGGCCAGCCGGTGCAGGGCTTGGTCGGATGGCCCTCCTAATGGCGGGCGGCGCACCCGCTCGCGGCGGCTCGCGGAAGGCCGCGTCTGCCCTCCGACGGAATAAGCTGCCGGTTCCACCGGACCAGTATGCGACAGGAGCGCGGCGGGGGGAATGACAATGCGCCGGCCGGCGGCTGGCCGGCGTGCACGGGGCCGCTATTCTCGGCGGCCGCTAGGCGGTGGGCGCTAGGCGGTGGGACGGCAACCACGGCGGGCAGCGCCGCCGGAGCCGCACCTTGATCGCGGCCTAAGCCACGAACCCGAGCCAGCCGCGAACCGCAACCACTCTTTTCGGCTTTTTCTGCTACGGCCACCACCGTCCTAGGGGCGCGGTCGCTCATGGGATCACCTGCACACTGGCCGCGAACGGGCGGAGGCTCCGCCCGCCACGCTCGATATGCCGGCGGCGAGCTCCCTGAAAAAGATCGCGGGTCATCCGGGGCGGATATCGCCCCAAGCGTCACGCAATCGTGTTACCAGCCGGTAGATGTGCCCGATAAATGCCGACAAAGCGGGGCAAACAATCGGGCTCCGCGGTGATTTCCCCCGGATGACCCGCAATCACGGCTGCCCGCCGCGACTAGCGCCCCGCCGGAGAGTGACCGTACCGCCGCCAACATCCCTTGGAGAGGCCCGGTAACTCCGGTAGGTCGTGGGTGCGGAGCTGGTTGGCGAGCTGGACGCGGGACTGGACGTCCAGCTTGGTGAACACCGATCGCAAGTGGGTTCCGACGGTGTTGCGTGACACGCCTAGCTGGGTGGCGGCCGACTTGTTGGTGTTGCCCGCGCCGATCAGCCTGGCCACCCGCATCTCGGCGTCGGTGAGCGCGGCCCAGCCCTTGGCCGGACGGGACTGGCCGGCCGACCACCAGGAGCGCCGGATCCCCGCGGTGCGCATGACCCGCTGCACGCGGGAGCGGCCGCCGTCCGCACCGACCTCGTCGTAGGCGGCCCAGGCATTGTCCAGGAGCTCGCCGCCCCGGGTGAGGTCGCCGGCGCTCAGCCGCGCGCGGCCGCAGTCCTCGTAGACTTCGGCCCTGACCAGGGGCCGCGGGCTGCTCGCCACGACGTTCGCCGCCTCCGTGAGCAGGTCAAGGTCATTGTCCCTGAGCCCGCGCACGCCGAGGGCGATCGCCGCGAACGTGGCCACGCCGGGGTTGCGGCGGGCGCCTTCGGCGGCCAGGTCGGCGGCGCGGTCGGTGAAGTCCGCGTCGCCCGCCGCTAGCCCGGTGCGGGCCAGCATCCGCAGCCAGCCGGGTTTCCACGGCCACGGGTCCAGTTCGGCGGGCGCGGCCTTCAGCAACGGCGTCAGCAGGGCCACGGCCGACTCTGGGTCGCCCTCCTCCGCCAACAGCCAGCCGCGGACCAGCGTAAGAACCGGGATGTGAGCCAGCTCGTCACCGCTGGGTTCGCCGCCGAGGGAGATCCGGCGCCTGGCCTCCCTGGGGGCGCCGCGCAGCAGCGCGGCCGCACTCAGCACCGAGGCGGATTCCAGCTGGCAGATCCGGCTGCCGAGTTCCTGGCCGAGCCGCATGAGCGTGCCCGCCGTTGCCTCCGCGTCGTCCAGCCGGGCCAGGTTGTAGTCCTGCCAGATCTGCGCGTACAGCAGCGACGGCAGGATCGCCGCACTGTCGTTGCCCGCCTGCTGCCAGGCCTGGCCGAGCATGGTCGCGGCGTGCGCGTACCGGTCTAGATGCTGCAGGGCCATGATCTCTTGCGCGAGATAGGTTGGCTCGGACTCGGCGCGCAGCCGCCGGAAGTACGACAGCGACGACGAGTGGTCGCCGGCGTTCCGCGTGATCTCCGCCAGCGCGTGCAGGGCGAACAGCCGGCCCGCCCGGTCGCCGGCCGCCGCGGATGCGGCTAGCGCGTGCTCTGCCGCGGGGCGGGCCACGGGCGGCGGGCGGACGCGCGACAGCGCGAGCGCGTGCAGCGATGCCAGCCGCGCCTGGAGGACGGGCGACCGCCCGGGGCGCTCTAGCGCGGCGCGGCTGCGGCGCTCGGCCTCGTTCCACCGTCCGGTAAGCCACAGCACGCGCGACAGCGCGATCTCGACCCGGGCGACCGACTCGTCGTCGTCGAGGTAGGCCAGCAGCTGGTCGGCCACGGCGAGCGCCTCCGTGCACCGCTGGGTCAGGCTGAGCAGCTCGACGCTGCGGTGGCCGAGCCGGATCCAGGTGGGCTGGCCCGCCCGCAGCGCCCCGAAGGCGGTCAGCATCAGTTCGGCGGCCGTGTTCGGCATGGCGATGACCGCCTCGTCGGCGGCGTCGGCAAGCAGCAGGGCCACCTCTTCGTCGCCGGGCGTGACGGCCTTGCGGGCGTGAGCCGCCACGGCAAGCGCATCAGACCCGGCTTCGCGCAGGCGCCGGGCGCAGGCCCGGTGGATGAGTTGCCGGGTGCGCGGGGGCAGGTCCTCGTAGACCGCCTCCCGCACGAGGCCGTGACGGAACCGGAGCATGCCGCGCTCATCGTTGAGCATCCCGGCGACGATCGCCTCGTCGGCGGCTTCCGCCGCCGACTGGGCGGTGGCGCCGTCGAGCAGTTCCGCCGCGTCGTCGACGGACAGCGGCTCACCGTAGACGGCGACCAGCCGGACCAGGGCCACGGCGTTCGCGGGAAGGGTCCGCAGCTGGCGCCGCACCGCGCGGACCAGGTCGTCCGGTAGGTCCCCGGCGTCGCCGCCCGGGCTGACCACCTGCGTGGCCAGGAACGGGTTGCCCTCGGCGCGCCGCAGCAGCTCGCGCGCGGCGCCGTCCGGCGCGGTCCCGAGCTGGTCACGAGCCAAGGCGATGACGTCGGCGTTCTCGAGCGGTCCGAGGCGGATGAAGCTGAACGCCACCTCGCGGGCCGGGCCGTCGCACAGGCCGTTGAGCAGCGGCAGATCGGCATTCCGGGAAGCCAGCAGCCAGGCGACGGGCGATCCGGCCAGCCTGCCGGGCAGCGAACGCAGCAGGAACGCGCTCAGGTCATCCAGCCACTGGACGTCGTCGATCGCGATGACGACCGGCCGCTGCGCGGCGCGCTGTTCCAGCGCATCGGCCACCGCGTCCAGCATGAGCAGGGGCTGGCCCGTCAAAGATCCAAGCGAGGGAGATTCCTGGGCCGGCAGGACCGGGTTCGCGCCGTCCCGCAATGCGGAAAGCAGCGGGCCGCCGGGGACGACCCGGCCGATCTGGTCGGCGCGGACCGATCCGCAGGCCGCCCCCATGCGCCCCGCCTCCCGCACGATCGCCGACACCAGCGCGGACTTCCCGATCCCGGCTTCGCCGGTGACGACCAGGCCCCGGGCCTGTCCGGCTCGCATGACTGTCCGGACCAGGCCAAGAGCCATGGCCATCTGCTCGGAGCGCCCCCGCAGCACCACGTCTGGCATCGCTCAGCATCGCCTCACGCATTCAGCCCTTCTGCCGACCTCCCCTGTATGTCACAGTGCCTGAGCGTGATGCAACTGTCGAAGTGACTGGTCCTGCGGGTGGGGTGGTCCCGGCGCAGTTGGCCCAGGTAGAGCGGTGCAGTCACCGAGGTCCGCGCCTGCGTCACGCTGGCCTCACCCAAACGCGTGAGTGAACGCCGGCGCATGCGCCCGCGACCATAAGGGTGATGGCTGCCTGGAGCGCGAGCAGTGAGTGGAGGCGAGGCCATGTCCTGCCAGCCGCTGATCGGAAGGCCCACCGAACTTGCCCGGATACGGGCGCTGGCCGATCCGGAACGCGACGCAGACCGCGTGCTGCTGGTGCTTGGCGATTTCGGCATCGGTAAGAGCGCGCTGCTTTCTGAGCTCACCGCTCACGCTGGGGGACGCGGGGTCCGCATACTGTCTGCGGCGGGACGGGAGCGGGACTACCCGGTGCCGTTCGCGGGGCTGCGAGCGCTGCTGCGCCCCGTCCTGGTCGATCTCCTGGCCATGCCCGGGCGGGGGGCCGAGGAACTGCGCGTCGCGCTCGGCCTGACCGGCCCGGATGCCCGGTCCGGTCTCGCCCGGCCCGGTCTCGCCCGGCCCAGTCTCGCCCGGGCCGATCTCGCCGTGGCCGGCGGTGCCCTGCTGGACGTGCTGGCCATGCTGGCCGGTCCCGCTGAGCAGGCCGGCGGTGTGCTGGCCGTCGTGGATGACGCCCAGTGGTTCGACCGCGCCTCGCTGGACGTGCTCGCCTTCGCCGCGGACCGCCTGGACGCTGGGCCGGCCGCGGTCGTCCTCGCGGCGCGCGGCGACGTCTCTCCAGGGAATTTCGGCCTGGGCTTTCCCGTGCTGCGGCTCGGCCCGCTGAGCCCGGCAGAGGCCGCTGACCTGCTAGACGCGCAACCCAAGCCGCCTCGCGGCCGGCTGCGCGCGCAGGTGCTTGCTCAGTCGGCCGGCAATCCGCTGGCGCTGATCGAACTGACCCGCGCGCTCGCCGCCAATCCGTCCGCCGGGCACGGTTCCGCGGGGCTTCCGCTTCCGCTGACGGACCGGCTGAGCGCCGAGTTCGCCGCCCGCCTCGGCCTGTTGCCCGCCGCGGCCCGGGACATACTGCTGCTTTTCGCGGTAGCTGACCCTCCCGACCGCGACGCGGTTGCCCGGGCCACGTCGAGGCTCGACCCGGCGGTGTTCGCCCCGGCCGAGGAACTCGGCCTGATCAGCGTGGACGCGGCGGGAGCGCGGTTCCGTCATCCGCTGGTCCGGTCGGCCGTCTACCACGGCGCGCCGTTCGCCAGCCGAGCAGCCACCCACCGGCAGCTGGCGGGCGAGTTGGATGGCCGGCCGGATCGCCGGGCGTGGCATCTAGGGGCCGCCGCGCGGCAACCCGACGAGGACGTCGCGTCGCTCCTCGCCGCGACCGCGGCGGGACGCACCGGCGGCGCCGCCGCCCAGGCAATCGCCCTGGAGCGGGCCGCCGACCTCAGCACTATTAACGCGACCAGGGCCAGATACCTCCTGACGGCCGGCGAGGCCGCGGTATCCACCGGACAGACCGAATGGGCGCGGGACCTTGCGGGCCGGGCCGCGGCGTTGACCGAGGACCCGGGCGTTCGGTCGCGCTGCCGGTATGTCACCGGCTGGTCACACGCCTGGAGCGGCGGCCACGCCGGCGCCGCGCAGATCCTGCTCCCGCTCGCACGGGAAAATGCCGCGAGCAACCCCGGTGTCGCCTGGAACGCTCTTGGCCTCGCGGCTACTGCCGCCTACCAGGCCGGTAACCCTAACGACATCCGCGCGGTCGCCGACGCGCTCGGCGCGCTGCCCAGGGCGGGCTCCGCGGAATCGCGGGCCCAGCGCGCGTGGGCGCTTGCCGTCGCCGGTCGCGGCGGCGAAGCCGCGGTGCTCCTGCGGCGGCTCGGCCGTGCGGGCGCCAGTGAACTAAACCCGTCATCCCGAACGTATGCGGCTGACTCCCTGGGCGTCGGCTTGCACCAGGCGGGTGCCGCCGCCTGGCTGCTTGACCAGACGCAGGAAGCGATCCGGCTGCTTGATGCCGCGCGGAGCGCGTTCACCGATCCGAGCCAGCGCGCGGCGAGCGGCGGCGCGCTCGCGGCGCTCGGCTGGGCGCTTCTCGACGCGGGCGAGTGGGACGACGCCCTATGGCTGGCGGCCGAAACCGGCCGCGATCCGGCCGCCGATTTCGCCACCGCCTCGTGGCGCCTTGTCACCGCCACGATCGAGGCCGCCCGCGGGGAGACCGGCCGGGCCCGCGAGCTCATCGCGGCCGCGCTCGCCGCCGACCCGGAACAGGGCCGCCTGGTCACCGCCCGCGCCCGGCATGCACTCGGGCTCTGCGCGCTCGCGGACGACGACTACCCGGCGGCCTTCGGTCACCTGCACCGGCTGTTCGACGACGACGGAACCCCTTACCACCCGCACGTGTCCGGTCTTGCGGTTGGCGACCTCGCTCTTGCCGCGGCCCGGGCCGGCCGGCGCTCTGAGGGACGCGAGATCCTCAAGCGCGTCGCCGCCCAGCAGGCGACCGCCGACCCGGACCCGTCCCCCCGCCAGCGCCAGTTGCTCGCCCGCGCCGGCGGCATCCTGGCCGACCCGTGCACTCCGGCCGCTTATCCCGACGACGTGCTCGCCGACCCGGAAGGCGACCGATGGCCGTTCGAGCGGGCCCAGCTTCGCCTCGAGTACGGCGAATGGCTACGCCGCCGCCGCCGGATCAGCCAGGCCAGGCCCGTCCTGGCCGAGGCCCTCGACACGTTGCGCATGCTTGGCGCCCGGCCGTGGGCCCGCCGCGCCGAAACCGAGCTGCGCGCCTCGGGAATCGCGGTTCCCGAGGCGATGGCGGATGCGTCGGTCCTGCTGGCGCTCAGCCCGCAACAGCGGCACATCATCGAACTCGCGGCCCAGGGACTGTCCAACCGGGCGATCGCTCAGCGCCTGTTCCTGTCTCACCGAACTGTCGCCTCCCACCTGTACCGGGCCTTCCCCAAGCTTGGCGTGGCCGGCCGGCACCAGCTTCGTGCCGTACTCGCGCAGGCCCTAAATACCGGCAGCGGCGCCCCCTGATCGCCTCGATGACGACACCGGATGGGCATGTCTGCGGCCGGGTATCGGAATCAGTACTGCACTGCGCGGACGGGACGAGCAGCAGTCAACGTCGCGCGGTATCCGCATCAACCGCATTCTGGGTTGGGGCGAACTGCGATCAGGTTGCTGATACCGGGTGTTCGCCGGCGCATACACAGTGAGAACGAGGCAAGGAGAGCATCGATGGTCATCGCGAGCCTGGTTGATCCGGCGGTCGGTCTTCCGCGCGGGTGGGCGCGCTCCAGGCCGGTGCTGCGCGGGGTCGACCCGGGCGAGACCCAGGCAATCGCGGATTCCTTCATCACGGCGCGAACCATGGCCGACCCTCTCGTTGCCCTGGCGTACCGGCAGCTGGAATCGCAGACAGACCGGCAGTTCGCCGCGCTCACGGATCCGCGGGGCCCGTACCGCCTAAAAGTCGTAGGGACCAGGGAAATAACCCCGTACGCGGGGGCCCGGGAACTCATCGCCTCGGTTCTCAGCTCGCGAACTTTGCAGGTCACCGGGCCGGACCGCGCGCACCCGCTGCTTGGCAGGGCGGTGGGCGGCGCCTACTGGCGGCTGCGGGCGGTGCACGATCTGATCGGTCACGTGGCGACCGGATTCGGCTTCGACCCGGACGGCGAGTACTCGGCCTGGCTCGTCCAACGTCGCCATTACACGGGCCTCGCCCGCTGGGCCGCTGCCACCGAACTGCACGGTGAAGTCAGCGCACTGTGGGCCACCGGCGGGTTCGCCGAGCACAAAGCGGCGCTGCTCGACCGTCACCTGCTCATGCCCTCGACCGCACCGGGGGTACCGACAGAGCTGAAGAACACCAGGGGTGATTAATTAGGAGTCACGTCTCCCAGATGGCCCCGCCGCAGCGGGCTTAATGCGAACGAAGGGCACCAATCCATGGCAACCGGTACCGAAGACGGAGCGCTGAGCTTCGCACGCGACATCAGGCCTCTGTTCCGTGACAAGGACCGCGACTCGATGCGGCGCGCCTTCGATCTCTTCGATTACTCCGACGTCTCCGAGCATGCGGACGCGATCGCCGGCGCCGTGCGCAGCGGACACATGCCGTGCGACGGCGCGTGGCCGGAGGCTCGGGTGGCGACGTTCCAGCGCTGGATCGACACCGGCAAGCAGGCGTAAGGCTTCCGTATCCGCGCGTTGACTGCTCGGCCGGCCGCGGGCCGGTGCAGTCAGGTTGCCGATACCCGCGCCCGCGCGACCAGGGCATCCTTGCAGTGACCGGTCACTTAACCAGCGCAGTGAGGAAACGATGGCATCTGAAGAGGTGCTCGACGTCGTGGTGCACCGCCATGTCTTGACGAGCAGTCGACCGTTTTCATCCGTCCTTGACGGCATCTTCGGCGGCATCAGCCAGCCCGACATCGGGCAATTGTTCGGCGAACTGGCGGCCAGCGCATCGTACGAGGAGTTCACGTCGCTGGTCCAGCAGGCGCAGGGCAGCGCCGGCTTGATGCGGTTCCTGCAACTCGACCTCGACAGTGCGTTCGCCCACGATCCCCAGGCCACCGGGCAGGCCGGGCGCCACCTGGTCCGGCTGATCGCCGGCAACCCGGTCACCATGGGGCAGATGACCAGGCATGTGCCCGATGCCGGCTCGTACGCGCCGGTCACCATCCTTATTCAGGAAACGCCGGACGGGGGTACCCGGGTCGCTTACGACAGCGTCGCCAGCGCGATTTCCCGCTATGGCGATGCGGCCGCGTCAGAGGTCGCCGAACGGCTCGATGACGAGGTGCTCGGGCTCCTGCGGAAGGTAACCGGCGTCGAGTCTTAGGCGTTGTTACGGCGTCCACAAGTACACCCCGGGATATTTGGTGGGCAAAATGTACCCCGCCTGGTTCAGCGTGTATACCACCTCATTGCCGTTCGCCGACAGCGACGCGGACCACAAGGTGGTCGGGTTGCTGCCGCTGCCGAGTTGCGGTGCTTGCGACGCGCCAGTGCCGTAGGCCAGAAGCTTGTCCTGCATTACCGCCGTCGAATCCAAGGCGGAATAGAGCAGGACGTCGCCGTTCCCGCTGAGTGCCACTGGCTGATAGGTATCGGAGGCATCGTTAGCATAGTCGGTCGCGATCACGGTCTTATCCTGAGAACCAACCCTGATCAGTGCTAGCGACGAATACCCGCCTCCGGTCGCGCCGTACGGCTCCAATTCAAATGCGAGCGTCGAACCATCCCCGGACAGCACCGGGTCGTAGTAGCTGTCACACTGCCAGACAATGGTAGCCCCGTCATAGCACAACGTCCGGGGGAACACCGCAGTTTCCGATCCGGTTATCGCGCTATAGAGGTAGATGTCATCTGCTTGCCCTACCTCTTGGATGTTTTGATCCTCCGCCGTGTACGCGATGAGGTTCCCGTCCGCGGACATGCTGACATCGGTGCCGTCCGAGCATGTGTCCGTGGTATCCGTCGGACAGGAGTCGATCTGCTGTGGCGCGCTCCCCTCGGCTTGCCGGTACACATGCGGCGTTGCCGTGGTGTCCGTGTTGTAAGCGACGACCTGGCCATTGCTGCTGATGCCGTCGACTAGGTCATAGCTGTCGCCTGCGGTACCGACGACCCATCCGGTCTGGGTGGTGAGGTCGTAAACCTCTGGCTGTACATCTCCGGCGGCGTTGAGCGTGTAGAAGACGACGGACGACCCATCTTCGCTGGCCAGCGGCATGCCTTCGTTGGTGAAGCTTGAGATCACAGGAAAGTTGAATGCTACCGGCACCGGAGTACGGCCGTCGGTGCCGACCGAGGCGACGTCAATCTCACCGGTGAGCAGGTCTTTCCGCACCAGGTATATGTCGGAGCTGGCGGGGTTGTAGATCGAGGCTGGCGCGAGGTTGCTCCTGGCTTGAGTGTAGAAAAATGCGTAAACGCCGTTCCCGGATATGCTCGCGCCCCCATTCTCGCCGCCGGCTTCCCCGGTGTCGTCCGGCTTTCCGGTCGTGGGATTGGTGGCGACATCGTGAACGTTCCCGGTCGGCGGCAGCGGGGACAGCGGGATGATGCCCAATGCGGAACCGATGATGCCGCCGCCCGTGCCCACGGTGTATACCGTCAGCGTGTAGCTCACACCGGGCAGCAGGTTAGGCAGGTACGCGTGTGTGGCGGTACCCGGCAGGTAGACGGCCTCATCGCTGCCACCGGAGGAAGCACCGCCACCGAGCGGCGCCTCGCCGGGCTGCGCCGTCACCGCGAAACCGCTGGCCCCGGCCGGGATCACCATCCCCGCCCAGTCGACTTCCGCGGCGTCCACCAAGCCCCGCGCGTCGGTAAGGCTTCCCGACACGTTATCGCTTGGCAGCGCTGACCCGGTGATGACGCTGGCCCGCGCGGTGAGCCCGTTGTAGGTCGCCTGCACTATCGAGACGCCTGTCGTGGACGGCGCGGTGAAGACGCCGCTGCTGCTGACCGACCCCGGTCCGGCGACGACCGCCCAGGTCGCCGCCACCGGGGTGCCGCTCCCCTGGGAATAGTCATAGGCGTTGAATTGCTGGGTGGATCCCGTCGCCACGGAGGCCTGGCCGGGACTGATATTCAACCCGGTAAGCGGGCCGCCGGCGTTGGCGAGGTTCAGTGGCCCGAACGTGAAGAGGCTCGGATCGGAGTAGATCGTGTCGCCGTTCCCCCAGACCTCGTTCATGGTGACGGACACCCCGAGCGTGCCGAGCAGGTCAAGGGTCCACCACGGGTTAGCCGAGGTGTCGGCGGTCACCTGGACCTGGGGGGCCAGGTCGACCTCCGGGCCCGCGACGAAGGCGATCTGCAGGCTGGCACCGAACTGAAGCCCGGCCGACGCGGACATCGAGCCGTAGATCGTGTGCCCCGCCGACAGGCCGCCGCTGTGGCTGTTGTCGGCGTCGTCGGGTTGGCAGCTGCCGCCGCCTATCAGGTTGACCTGGCATACCGCGGCCAGGGTGTGCGAGTAGTCGGCCTGGTACTCGACGCCGATCGTGCCGCTGGCGGTCAGCACCGCATAGAGGGTGTACACGATCTGCGAGGGAACCGGTAGCTCGCCGACCTGAACGTCCACCACCGGCCCCAGGACCTTGCCGAGGAATATCTTCTCCGAGGTCGAAACCTGGACACCGACCTTCGTGTCGACTTGGGCGTTCAGGTTCCCGCCGATGGTGAAGCCGAGAGTCCCTCCGCTCAGGTTGACCTGGGTGATCGGGGTCAGCGTCAGCGTCCCCTCCAGATGCGCCGACGGAGAGAGCGCGGGTGTGCTGCCGGACCCGTCCTCGGTGTCGCCCTGTGACAAGTCCACGTCGAGCGCCAGGACGAGGGAGTCGTTGTCGAAGCTGACACTGAACGGCGAGTCCTCGGGTGACCCTGCCCCCGACGAGGCCGACGAGGTCAGCGTCCTGCCGCCGAGCTCGGGACGGCTGACGGACACGCCGGGGACCGCGTTCACCAGCTGCGCGTCCGCGCCGTTGAAGGGGACGTTCATGCTGGCGTCGTAGGCGCTGTACACGCTGCTCAGGTTCGCCGGGCTCGTGGCGACGTCGACGAAGCCGCCCTGGGTGGTCACGCTGTCGACCTTGCCGAGGAAGCCGTCGGGTTCTGCCGCCGTCGCGGGGACGTAAACCAGCTCACGGGCGGTGAGGCCGGTGACGGCGGACGAGGGCTGCTCGAAGATCAGCGTTCCGTCGGTGTTCACGTAACGGAGCGTGGCGGCGTCGGCGGCGGACAGCTTGACCGGCGCGGTGGCCACGGTCAGCGTCGGGGTGATCGCGTCGGTTGCCGGGCTCGCCGGGCCGGTGCCCGCCGAACTGGTCGCGGTCACGGTGAACGTGTAGGCGGTCGCGGCGGTGAGCCCGGTGACCGGGGCGGTGCACCGCGCCGGGGTTCCGGTGCACGCGCTGGTGCCGGCCGCCACGGTGGCCGCCACGGAACTGCCGGCACTGGCCCGGACCGTATATCCGGTGATCGTCGCGGTCCCGGGGGTCATCGGCGGGGTCCAGGAGACCGAGACGGTTCCGGAGGCCGTCACGCTGCCGATCACGCTGGCGGGCGCGCCGGGCGCGATGACCGCCGCCGGCGTGGCCGGCCCGGCCTGAGCCGCAGGGCTGGTGCCCGCCTTGTTCGTTGTGGTGACCGACACGGTGTAGGCAGTGCCGTTGGTCAGGCCGGTGAGCGTCGCCACGGTGGTGCCGGCCGCGACGCTCGTCGCCGGGATCGTGGCCGGGCTGACCGTCACCGTGTAGCCGGTGATCGGCGAGCCGCCGTCCGGCGGGGCGGCCCAGCCGACTTGGAGCTGGCCGTTCTGCGGGACCGCGATCACGTTGGCCGGGGCCATCGGCGCCGTCGCGGGGAGCGGTGCGACCGGGACCGAGGGCGGGGACGCGGTGCCGGTGCCCGCCGCGTTCTGCGCGGTAATGGTGAACGTGTACTGCGTTCCGTTGGTCAGCCCGGTCACGGTCGCCTCGGTGGCGGTGGCCGGCTCGCTCGTGGTGCTCACCGTCGATCCGCCGGCCGATGCGGTGAGCGTGTAGCCGGTGAGGTCCGCGGTGCCGGTGTCCGGCGGTGCCCAGGTCACCTCGACCGCCGAGTCCTCACCGGTGACGTTCGTGATGAACGGCGCGTCCGGCGGCGCGGGAGCGGTCGGCGTGACCGACGGCGAGGCGCCGGACGGTGCCGAGTCGCCGTAGCTGTTCACCGCCACCACGGTGAACTGGTACGCCGTGTTATTGGTCAGGCCGGTGAAGGTAGCCGTCAGCGTGGTGCCCGACACGGTCACGGTCGCTCCGCCGGGCTCAGCGGTGACGATGTAGGACGTGATGGCGCTGCCTCCGGCGCTGGCCGGTGCGGGCCAGGTGACGGTCGCCGTGGCGTTGCCCGTCGTTGCTTGCACGTCGACCGGGGGAGCCGGTACCGGTCCCGGGGTCACCGCGGCGGACGGCGCCGACACCGTGCCGGGGCCGGCCGCGTCGGCGGCGGTGACGGTGAAGGTGTACGCGGTGCCGTTGGTCAGCCCGGTCACCGTCGCCGACGTCGCGTTGCCGGGGACGGTGACGCTGGCACCGCCCGGGGCGGCCGTCACGGTGTAACCGGTGACCTCACTCCCCTCGGTGGCCGGGGCCGTCCAAGTCACGGTCGCCGAACCGCTGGCCGCGGTCGCGGTCACTCCCGTGGGCGCGCCGGGGACCGTGATCGGGATGACCGGACCGACCGCGTCCGACGCGGGGCCGGTGCCCAGCGCGTTCGTCGCGGTGATCGAGAACGAGTAGCTGGTCCCGTCGGTGAGCCCAGTGACGGTGAGGCTGGTGGCCGTCGCCGCAGCGGTGTGCGTGCTGCCGCCGGGTTCCATGGTGATGGTGTAGCCGGTGACCGCCTCGCCGCCGTCGCTGGCCGGCGCCTGCCAGTCCAGCGTGACCTGGCCGTTGCCCACCGTCCAGCCCGTCAAGTCCGGCGCTTCTGGAGGGCCGACGGGCGTCACGGCGTTGGACGCGGCGGAGGCGGCGGAGGCGCCGGCCGCGTTGGTCGCGGTTACGGTAAACGTGTACGCGGTGCCGTTGGCCAGCCCCTTCACCGTCGCCGACGTCGCGGTGGCCGCGGCGGTGGCCGTAATGCCGTCGGACGCCGTCACGGTGTACCCGGTGACCGCCGATCCGCCATTCAAGGCGGGCGCCGTCCAGGTCACCGTCGCCTGCCCGTTGCCCGCGGTCGCGGTGACGCCAGTGGGGGCGCCGGGGACCGTCATCGGCGTCACCGCGTTCGACGCGGCCGACGCGGGCCCGGATCCGCCAACCGTGGCGGCGATCACGGTGAACGTGTACGCGGTGCCGTTGGCCAGCCCGGTCACCGTCGCGGTGGTCACGGTCCCGGCGACGGTGACGGCCGCGCTGCCCGGCGACGCGGCGACCTTGTACGACGTGATCGCGCCGCCGCCGGTCGCGGCGGGTGCGGTCCAGGTCACCGTCGCCTGCCCGTTGCCGCCGGTCGCGGTGACCCCGGTCGGCGCGCCCGGCGGAGCCGACGGCGTGACCGCGTTGGACGTGGCCGAGGCCGGCCCGCTGCCGGTGGAGTTGGCGGCGGTCACAGTGAACGTGTAGGAGGTGCCGTTGGCCAGCCCGGTCACCGTCGCCGACGTCGCCGACGCGGCCGCGCTCACCGAGGCGCCGTTCGACGCGGTCACCGTGTAGCCCGTGACCGGGTATCCGCCGTCCCATTGCGGCGCGGTCCAGGACACGGTGGCCTGCGCGTTCCCGGCGGCCGCGGTAACCGTGGTGGGGGCACCGAGCGGCGCGACGTAATATCCGGCGAGGTCGGCGAGGATGTGCACGGTCCCCGAGGAGTTGTTGTAGAAGTCGACCTTCCCGTCCGACCCCAGCTTCACGATCACCAGGTTCGGCACCGTCTCCCCGGCACCGAAGTTCAGGTTCGACACCCCCGGCACGGCCCCGCCGTCCGGGTACACCGTCAGCACCCCGCCGACCGTCGGCTGAGTCACCGTTACGTTCAGGACGACGGCGGTCACGCCGCTCGAGGGCACCCCGTCGACTCCGGCTACCTGCAGCGCCACCGATTTGTCCGCCGCCACCGGCCCGGTCACCCCGCCGGTTCCGTTCCGGGTATCCATGAGCCGCACCGGCGACACCGGCGTAAACGACGAGCCGCTCGCCGAGTAATAGCCCGCCAGGTCCGCGACGACCTGCGTCGTCCCGGAGGCGCCGTTGTAGAAATCCACCTTCCCGTCCGACCCCACCTCCACCGTCACCAGGTTCGGCACCGTCTCCCCGGCACCGAAGTTCAGGTTCGACACCCCCGGCACGGCCCCGCCGTCCGGGTACACCGTCAGCAGCCCGCCCGCCGACGGCGACACCACCGTCACGTTCATCACCACCGCGGTCACGCCGCTCGACGGCACCCCGTCCACGCCCGCCACCTGCAGCGCCACCGACTTGTCGGCCGCCACCGGCCCGGTCACGCCGCCCGTTCCGCTCCGGGTATCCATGAGCCGCACCGGCGACACCGGCGTAAACGACGAGCCGCTCGCCGAGTAATAGCCCGCCAGGTCGGCGAGGATGTGCACGGTCCCCGAGGAGTTGTTGTAGAAGTCGACCTTCCCGTCCGACCCCAGCTTCACGATCACCAGGTTCGGCACCGTCTCCCCGGCACCGAAGTTCAGGTTCGACACCGTCGGCACGGACCCGCCGTCCGGGTACACCGTCAGCACCCCGCCGACCGACGGCTGAGTCACCGTCACGTTCAGCACCACCGCCGACACGCCGGACGACGGCACCCCATCGACTCCGGCCACCTGCAGCGCCACCGATTTGTCCGCCGCCACCGGCCCGGTCACCCCGCCGGTTCCGCTCCGGGTATCCATGAGCCGCACCGGCGACACCGGCGTAAACAATGATCCGGGCGTCACCGCTGTGGCCTGCGCCACGGCACCGCCCGAGCCAACGAGCAGCGGCCCGGCGCAGGACTCGGCGGTCGCCCCCGCGGAACTCGTCGCGGTCACGCACGGCACATACGCCGCCCCGCCCGCGAGGCCGGTGACCACGGCCGACGTCGCACCCGCGGACACCGCGACCCGCACCCGGCTCGGGGCGGCAGTCACCGTGTAACCGGTGACGCGCGCACCCCGAGGCGTGGCGGCCGCCCACTTGACCAGGAACCGTCCTTGCCCGTCGGCGCGCACGCTGACCTCGCCAGGCGCGGTCGGCGTCCCGTCCGGCACCAGCTTGACGAGCGCCGCGGCACCGCGGCCGACCGTGTTCACCGCCGCGACGGTGAACGTCGAGGTGGCGTTCGGGCTGACCCCGGGGATAGTCACCGTTGTCGTGCGCCCGGAGACGGTTAGGGGCCTGCCACCGGGAGACACCGTGACAGCGTAGCCAGTGACGGCCGTCCCTCCGGAAGCCGGCGGACGCCAGCTCAGCACCGCCGACCCGCCGCGCGCCTTCACCATCAAAGCCGTCGGGGCCGACGGAACCGTGGGGGCCGAGACGTGGCCGGACGCGCTGGGCCGACTGGCGGCGGCTAGCGCCGGCCTGACGGGAAACCCTACGACCACCGACGCGACGAGCATGAGCGGCACCAGGGCCGCCAGCCATCGAGTTCGACCACGCCAGCTGATAATGCCCCGACCGCCCACGTCAGCCTCCCGCTACCGGACTTTTCGCCCGAAAGGCAAATATGACCGGTTACAGCAGTACAGGAGCCCGCTGGCGATCCGCTGATGATCCGCTGGCGTCGCCCGTCAGCGGGACAATAGGGCGAGCAATCGAGCAGACGACCACCGTCGACCCGCAACGGCTCGGCGGCTCCGCAGGTCATGATTCGGGAGGTGAGCCACCATGCACCCGTTCGGGATAATCGATGTGCGAGGCGGCGGACGGACGCGGCTAGGCGCCTAACCAACCACCGCCGACCGGGGCTACTCGAAGCGGGCGATGAGTTCCGGCGGCAGCGTGCCGGACAGCACTTCGCAGTACGTGCGCAGGGCCTGGGCGTGCTTGTCCTGCCCCGCGGGCGTGAGGACTAGGTTGATTCCCCGGCGGTCGTCGACGCAGTTGGTCCGCTGGACCAGGCCGTGCCGCTCCAGCCGGTCGGCGAGCCGGGACAGGGCGCTCTGGCTGAGGTGCACCGCGTCGGCGAGGCTCTGGGACCGGCAGCCGTCGGGCTTGCTGGCCAGGTGGTCGAGCACCTCGAAGTCGCTCACGCCGAGTCCATGCGACTCGCCGAGCTCGCGTTCCAGCGCGTTCCAGGACGCGACCTTAGCGGAGATGAGCGCGTGCCAGGCGGCCTTCACCGCCTCGTCGCGGTCCCGGAGCTCGGACTCCCCCGGGCCGCCGGACGACGGCTCCAGACGGGTCCGCGCTGCTGCACTCGTTGCCATGGCCGCATCTTACTCTGTTTGCCTGATGCTTGCAAGCGCATTAAATGTACTTGCAAACATTGCACGTACATGCATATAGTCAGAGCATGGCTTCTTCCCGAGGCCAGCGGGAGCCGCTGGCCACATCAACAGAAACCACCTGGACACCCCAGTTGTGGGGGATCCTCATCGTTCTCAGCGGCGCGCTGCTGCTCGACGGCCTCGACGTGTCGATGGTCGGAGTCGCGCTGCCGTCCATCAGAACCGCACTGCACATGAGCACCTCGTCGCTGCAGTGGATCGTCAGCGGGTACACGCTCGGCTACGGCGGCCTGCTGCTGCTCGGCGGACGGGCCGCCGACCTGCTCGGCCGCCGCCGGGTGTTCGTCGCCGCGGTCGCGGTGTTCGCCGTGGTGTCTCTTTTCGGCGGCCTCGTGTCAAGCCCCGGCCTGCTGATCGGGGCCCGCATCATCAAGGGCATGGCGGCGGCGTTCACCGCGCCGGCCAGCATGTCGCTGCTGACCACGACCTTCCCTGAAGGCCCGCTGCGCAACCGGGCGTTCAGCATCTACTCGGTGTTCGGCGCGAGCGGGTTCTCGCTCGGCCTCGTGCTGTCCGGCCTGCTCACTCAGATCAGCTGGCGGTGGACGCTGCTGGTGTCCGCGCCGGCGGCGGCACTCGTGCTGCTCGGCGCCATCACGCTGATCCCGCGGGGCGAGGCGGGCAGCCGCGCGAGCCGGGCCTGGCACCGATTCGACCTGCCCGGCGCGGCGGTCATCACCGTGGCCATGCTGCTGCTCGTCTACACCGTGGTGAACGCCCAGCAGGCCGGCTGGGGATCGGCGCAGACGATCGGCTCGTTCGCCGCGGTGGTCGCGCTAGGCGGGCTGTTCGCGGTGATCGAGACGCGGAGCACCCATCCGCTCGTCCCGTTCGGGATCTTCCGGTCGGCACCGCTGCGCCGGGCGCAGATCGGGGCGATCACGCTGTTCGGCAGCTATGTGTCGTTCCAGTTCCTGCTGACTCAGTACCTGCAGTCGCTGGCGCACTGGTCGGCGATCTCGACCGCGCTGGCGTTCCTTCCGGCCGGGGTCATCGTCCTGGTGCTGTCGGTGCGCATCGCCGGACTGCTCAACCGGTTCGGCCCGGGGGCGCTGGTCGTCGCCGCCTTCGTCTCGCTCGTCGCCGGCTACGCGGTCTTCCTGACGGCAGGCGTGACGCCGGATTACCCGGCGGTGATACTGCCGGCCGTGATCCTGCTTGGTGCGGCATTCGGCTTCGGGTTCTCCGCGCTGACCGTCGCCGCGACCGCCGGGGTGCGGAACGAGCAGCAGGGACTGGCCGCGAGCCTGTTCCAGACTTCCTTCCAGGTTGGCGGCGCGGTGGTGCTCGCGGTGGTCACCGCGGTCATCGACGCAGCCGGCGCGAACACGCTCACCTCGCCCGCCGCGGTGGTGTCCGCGTACCGGCCGGCGCTCTACCTGATCACCGGCGTCGCGGCGCTCGGGCTGCTGGCCGCGCTGCCGGGCCTGCGGCGCGGTAGCACCCAGATCGCCGACGAAGTGACCGAGTTTTCTGGGGCGGAAACGCCCGCGGTGGCCACGGAGTCGGAGGCAGCCTGAGTGGTCGGCTGATAGCGCAGGGGGAGGCCGTCGGCGGCCAGCGGTCTTGGACCGCTGGCCGCCGACGGGCCTTTCGGCGGACGGATCGCAGGTCGCGGCTGGGCTTGCGCAGAGTCGCTAATATGCACCGCATGCCCTCGATACCGCCCGATGAGCGCCTTTCCGACCTTGAGTTTCTCGGCCTGGTGAGGGCCAGCCTCGAGGAGTACGCGCCTGGAGTGACGCTCGGGGCCGAACTCAAGGGCAATTCGCTGACCAGCCCGCGCGGATGGGCGGTGGCGGTAGCGCCGCCGCGTCATGGCGGCGGTCAGCATTACGACCTCATCGCGCTGCCGGACGTGAACGCTCAGCCGGACGTGCCGTGCTTCCTGGATTGCGTCGTGGCGATGTCCGGGAACTCCAGGCACGCGGCAGACGCATGGGTGCAGACAGCCGGCGCGTGCCTGCTCGAGCTTCTTGACCGGCGGGAGCGCTTCGCGGATCATGCAGACCCCTCCCACCCGCGCGGCATTCCCGGCTGGCACGTCATCGCCTCCGGCGCGGTGGGCATCGGCCTCGATGCCGCCGAGAGCCAGCGTCTGCAGACGGCACTGGTGAATGCGAACGTGCTGCACCACATCGCGCCCACATTCACGGCGGACCTGGAATCGCCGTTCTTCAATGGGGTCAAGGTCTTCTACGGCGGGCGCCCAGGGGCGATGCAGGCCGAAATCCGGGTCAACGGAGAGCGCCACGAGGTCGCCTCAGCCGCGATGGCCGCGCTCGAACTGCCCGAGCCGACGACGTTCACCACCATCCGCTACTACGCGCTGCTGCTGCCGGTGCCGCATGACGGCGGCGAGCCGGCCTACCCGGCGGTTAGCCTCGATCTTGAGGATCCACATGCCCACGGCCATACGCACGGCGCGAATTGCGGATGCGGCGAGCACCTGGATCCTGAGCACCCCGGCTTCGACCTGCCGCTGCCGCATTTGATCGCCGTACTCCCTGATGACGAGCGCGATCGGCGCGTGCGCGTCGACACGGGGGTGATAATGGTCGCGGAGGACGTTGGCAACTTCCTCAAGGTGCGCCTTCCCGTACAACTCGAAGACGGCCGCACGGTGGTCTACCTGGTTTGGATCTATCTGGAAGCCTCGGTGCTCAACGAGTTCGTCAAGAGAGTTCAAAGCAAGACCCTGGAAGGCCATCGCTTCGAGGGACTGCTATGCAACGCTGTCGGGCCGTGGGGCGACAAGTTGCTGCGCGCGCCAGTCGTTCTCGGCGGCCAAAGGTTCAACGAGAACGGATCCCTCCGTTACTGCGATGTAGTTGAGTCCAGCCACCCGCTGCTCAAGCAGGTGCTGCACGACCGCTGGCCGGCTGAGTTCGTGCTCGGCAGCCGCGATCCTCGGTTACGAACGAACTGACCCGCAGGGCGGATCCCGGGAGGGACCCGCCGCATCCTGGTGGGCATGGGGTTTGCCGCCCGCCGCCCCGGCTGGGGAGATTGCGGGTCATCCGGGCAAGTGGCCCTGCACCGGCGCGTTCGGGCGTGTCGCAGGCGCCGCAGATCAACGCCGTTATGGCGGCAGGGTAGCGACCGCCGCGCCTGGTCAGGCTTAGCGAGTGGGGAAAGTCATCGCTTGCCCGAGCTTGGCCCGGATGGCTTCGGCGTCCGGGCGGTGAAGGTCATCGAAGATGTCCAGGGCCTGCTGCCAGGCATTCCTGGCCTCGTCGAACTCGCCCGCGGCATGGGAGTTGTCGCCGAGGTGATCCAGGATGACGGCCTGGCGATAACGGTCTCCGATCTCACGGAAGAGGGCGATGGACCGCTGATAGCACTCGGCGGCCTCGGACAGGTTGCCGAGGTGATGCTGGGTGTAGCCGAGGTTGTCCCAAGCGACCGCTTCAGGGTAGGCCGAGCCCAGTTCCTGGCACTGGGCCAGCGCCTCCCGGCAGATGTCGAGCGCCTGCTGATAGTCCCCCAGCAGGACACGAAACCAGCCCACGTTATTCAGTGCGCCGGCCTGCCGGGCCTTGTTGCCGCTGGCCCGCGAGTGGGTGAGGGCCTGCTCGGCGTGTTCGAGGGCGTCGGCTCGGCGGCCCTGACTCTCGCGTAGTTTGCAGAGGTCCATGTGGGCCCGGGCCTGGCCCTCGAGATCGCCGAGCCGCTCATACAGCCCAAGGCACTCGCTCAGGTAGGCGCTGGCCTGCGGATAATCGCCGAGCAAGGTACATGCGTGGCCGAGGCGGCGGCTGAGCGCGGCCTGCCCCGCGAGGTCACCCAGGCGAGCGGCAGCGGCCAGCCCGGTGCGCTGGATGGTCTGGAGTTCATCCCACCGTCCGCTCCGCTCGAGGTACTCGGCCATGGCCCAGGGCAGTTGCCAGGCGCAGGAGTCGAAGCCGGTCCCGGCGGCCAGCGCGACGGCCGCCGACAGGACCTGGTGCTCGGCTTCGAACCAGGCCAGCGCCTGCCGACGGTCGGCCGGAGTCTCGGGTGTGACGCCAGGTGCCAGCGGTGCGGGTCTAACCTGCTCACGCGTCGGGTTGAGCAGCATGGTGGCAGCGCGGGCGGTATGCGAGTAGTGGTCGAGCATCCGGCCGAGGGCGGTGCGGCGCACGTCGGCGCCGAGGGCCTCGGCGTGCTCGGCGGCATAAGCGCGCAGCAGGTCGTGGCAGGCATACCGGCCGGGCAGGTGCTCGCTGAGCAGGCTGGCCGCCGCCAGTTCCGGCAGAGCCCGGTCGGCCGCCGACGGCTCGATCCCGGCCAGGCTGGCGGCCGCCGCGGCAGTAATGTCCGGGCCGGGATGCAGGCCGAGCAGGGCGAACATCCGCGCCGCCGCGGGTCCGAGGCGGCCGACCGACCAGGACAGCACGCCGCGGACGTTCGTGGCCGGGTCCCCGACGTCGAGGGCGTCGAGCCGGCCGTGCGCGTCGCGGAGCATCGCGGCAAGATCGGCCAGCGGCAGCCGCGGCCGCGCCGCCGCGCGCGCTGCGGCTACCGCCAGGGCCAGCGGCAGCCGCCCGCACAGGCGGGCGATCTCATCGACCGCGTCGGGTTCGGCCGCGGCCCGCTGGCCAAGCCGCGCGCCGAGCATCTGCCGGGCCTCGTCTTGGCTGAGGACATCGAGCGCCACTAGCCGGGCGCCCTCGGCGACCGCCAGCCCGGCCAGCCGGCTGCGGCTGGTGATGATCACCAGGCAGCCAGCGCCGGCGGGCAGCAGCGGGCGCACCTGCTGCTCGTCCCGGGCGTTGTCCAGCACGATAAGCACCTGCTTGTCGGCCAGGAGGCTCCGGTACAGGGCCGCCTTCGCATCCAGGCCCTGGGGAACCCGCTCGGCGGGCACGCCCAGGGCGTCAAGGAACCCGCGGATCGCCTCGTCGGGCGTGACCGGGACGCCCGACGGGTCGAAGCCGCGGAGGTTCACGTACAGCTGGCCGTCGCGGAAGCGCTCCGCGGCCTGGTGCGCCCAGCGCACCGCCAGGGCCGTCTTGCCGACCCCGGCCGTCCCCGCCACGGCGCTGATCACCACGGCGCCCCGTGGCCCGCGGCCCGCGCCGTGCAGCAGCCCGTCAAGCGCCGCCAACTCGCCTGCCCGCCCGGCGAAGTGCGTTATCGAGCTTGGGAGCTGGCGCGGCACCCCGGGCTCCGGGCCCGGGCGGGTCGTTGCGGCGGCGGTGATACCGAGGGCCGGATCACCGGTGAGGACCTGGTTGTGCAGCTCCTGCAGCCGCGGCCCCGGATCCACGCCCAGCTCGCTGCCCAGCGTCTTACGGGCCTGCCGGTAAGCGGCAAGCGCCTCGCCTTGCCGCCCGTCACGGTACAGCGCCAGCATGAGCTGCTCCCAGAAGCGCTCACGGAACGGGTGCCCGGCCACGAGCCTGCGCAACTCCCCCGCGACCGCACCGTGCCGCCCTAGGCAGAGGTCGGCGTCGATCCGTGCTACCAGCGCCTCGAGCCGCAGTTCGGCGAGCCGCGGCACCTCGGTGCGCTGCAAGTACGCCGACGGGACGTCGGACAGGGGGTCGCCGCTCCAGAGCGCGAGCGCGTCCCGCAGCAGCCCGGCGGCTTGATCCCAGGCGCCAGCGGCCGCCGCTTCCGCCGCCCGCTCCCGCAGGCCGGTGAAGTCCCACAGATCCAGCTCTCCCGGCTTGACCTCGATCAGGTAACCGGGAGAACGGGTGACGATCCGGCCTGATTCCGGGCCGAGCGCCTGGCGGAGCCGCTTGACCTGCCCCTGGATCGTGTTCCTGGCACTCGAGGGCGGGTCAGCGTCCCAGATCGCGGTCGCCAGCGCAGGGACCGATACCACCTGGCCGACATTCAGCAGCAGAGTCGCCAGCACGATCCGCTCCCGCGGAGGAAGCACGGCAGGCTCATCCCCCGCCATCGCACGCAACGTGCCCAGCACCGCGAAGCGCACCGTCTAGTCGCCTTTGGTCACCCGGCTTCCCCCGGAACCATCATGCCCGACGGCACAGCACGGCGTCAGCGATACGCCAGCGCCTCCTGAGAAACTCGCGGCGTCACCTCGACGGCAGAGCCGACCGCGGCCATATCGAGGTTGTCAACTTGAAGGTTCACCTTGTCCATCCTTTCTTCGATGTGACACACCCAGGCTGCCGGTTGCCGCTGGCGGTTCGCTGGCGGTTCGCTGGCCCCATCCGGGGTGACGTAAGCCGCGTAGGAAAGCAAGGGGCTGAGGACACGGAGCCACGCACCCGTTCGGACGATTGAATTTTGGGCTTTCCGAATTGAATTTTGGCTTTTCCGAACGGATGCGGCTGGCTCTGGCGGTGCCTATGTCACCGGCGGCCGGGAAAAGGAAGCCCCGCCCCAGACTGGTGGTCTGGGGCGGGGCGGTGATTGGCGTTCTAGAGCCTGAACCGCCAGACGCCGCGGCCGTGCGTGGCGGCGTAGATGTAGCCTCCGGGGCCGGGCGTCAGGTCATCGACCGCGACGTTCGGCAGGCCGGAGCCGAGGTGGCGCCACGTGGTGCGGGCGCCCTCACGCTCGCCGGCGGTGTACACGCCGGAGTCGGTGGCCAGGGCTAGCTGGCCGTGGGCGAGCACCAGGGCGTCGGAGGCGATGTCCGGCAGGTTGCCGGAGATGTCGGTCCACGTCTGGCCGCCGTTCCACGTCTCGAAGACGTGACCGGTGCCCCCGCCGGGGATGAACCGCCGGGAGTACCCGTTGAATACGGCATAGGCGTGGGCCGGGTTGGCCGGGTCAACGGTGACGCCGGCGATGTAGCGGTCCGGCAGGCCGGCCGTGTTCACCTGGTGCCAGGTGCCGCCGTAGTTGGTGGCGATACCCGAGGCGAACGTCGGGCCGGGGTTTCCGCCGTTAGCGACCCAGGCGGCGTAGATGACCTTGCCGTTGCCGGTGGACGACAGCGCGGAGACCGAGTTGCCCGCGCCGGTGTCGTAGACCGGCGTCCAGTCACAGGTCGCCTCGGTCGCGCAGGACGTGTTCCAGCCGGCCGTGGAAACCCATACGTCCTCGCCGCCGCCGATCCAGGTGTTGGGGTTCTGCTGGTCCGGGATGAGCGGCATGACGAACCTTGGATTCGGGTCGCAGTTCGCGTTCGGCGTCTGGCCGACCGTCGCCTGGCCGGCGCAGGTGAAGCTGGCGTAGTCGGCGAACGAGTGGCCGCCGTCCGTGGTGGTGTACAGCGCGCCGTAGGTGTACTCGCCGACCCAGTTGTTAGCGTTGCCCGGATCGACGATCACGTCGAAACCGTCACCGCCGGACGCTTCGGCCGACTGGGTGAAGGCGGTGCCGTCCACCATCGTGCCGTTGTCCTGCAGTCCGCCGACCACCTGGGTGGTCCCGTCGGACGACTGCCCGGCCCGGGCGTCGTAGAACTGCAGGTCGTGCAGCGTGGTGTTGAGGTCGGTCCAGTTGCCGTCCTCGGCGTCATCGCTCAGCGGCCGGCTGTACACGCCGCCGTCGTTGCCGATGACGATCTTGCCGTCGGTGATCATCATGGCGTGCTGGTCGGGGTGCGTGGTGAGCGGGCAGGTGTTCGTCGCGTCGCAGGCGAACGGGTAGTTCCAATAGGGGCTGGCCGTCACCCAGGTCTGGCCGGCGTTGGTGGACTCGAAGACTTCCTCAAGCCCCATGTACACATGGCTGGGGTTGCTCGGGTCGACCGAGAGATCCTGGTTGTACCAGGCCTGGACGCCGACGCCGTAGCCGGAGCCGACGGCCAGGGCCGAACCGGAGGCGGCGAGCGATGCCTCGTCGCCGATCTTGGTCCAGGGGCCGGTCACGCTGGCGGGGCTTGAACTCGTGCCGGACGCGACGAAAACGCCCTGGAGCACGGACTCGCCGCCTGCCGCCTCCTTGGTGGGCGACTGGACGACCGCGTACAGCTTGCTGCCGTCCGCCGAGTAGGCGAAGGTGGTGCGGCCGATGTCAGCGGCGACGATGTCGCCGGTCGGGGTGACTTTGCTGAACGACCGTCCGTAGTTAGTCGACTCGTAGAAGCCGTTGTAGGCCGTGTTGCCAGGACCGTGCCAGCCGATCGCGGTGATGACGTCCTTGCCGGCCGTCCCGGGGACGACCGCGACGTCGGTCACCTGCTGGTCATAGGGCGGGAAGTCGGTCGCGCCGGCCGGGTCGAGAACCTCAGACCACTGACGCTGGGACGCGTCCCAGCGGAACAAGCCGTTGTTCGTGGCCGCGTACGCGTCGCCGGACGGGTCGAAGGCGATGCGGAAGATCGTGCGCGGCCCGATGGGGTCGGCCTGGCCGCCCACTTGTTTCCAGGAGTTGCCGTCGTTGGTCGAGACCCACACGCCGTCGCCCTGGTAGGAGTCCTGCGACTCATTGGCCTCGCCGGTCCCCAGCCACAGCGAGCCGTTCACCGGATCGACCGCGAGGGCGCCGGTGGACATGTCGGGCAGGTTGTCGGTGACCGGGGTCCAGTGCGCGCCCTGGTCGTAGGAGCGCCACACGCCGCCGTCGGCCGCGCCCGCGAACCAGGCACCGTCCGGAGTGGTCGCCAGCGCCGTGACCCGGCCACCGACGAGGGAGAAGCCGGCGCCGACGTTCGACCAGAACGGGTCGGTGTAATTGGCCGGCTGGCCGTTGTACGCCTGGGTGGTGAACTGCTGCCACTTGCCCCGCGTCGACGGGATCTGCGCGGCCTGCTGCGCGGCGGCGCCGATCGCGTCCCCGGTTAGGTACCCGGCCGGCGCGGTGCGCTCCGCGTTATAGGCGGCCATCGTGTCCGCGAGGTCGCCGTCATCACCCTGGTGGGTGTTGGTCGGAGCGGTCGGAGTGGCAGTCGGAGTGACGGCCGGGGTGAGGGCCGGGCTGGCCGAGGGGGAGGTGCTCGTCTTGAGGAAGTTATAGAGCGCTGACTGGCGCGCGGCCGCTCCTTGCAGCGGATGTGCTCCGGTGGTGGCGGCCGAGCCTGGCTGTGCTGTCCCGAGCGCCGTGATCACGGCGGCGATGCCAACTGCGAGTGACCCGAAGAGGCGCAGTCGCCGGGGGTGTCTCGGACGGTGCATATGGTCTCCATTCGATGCCCGGATCCCGGGTCCGCCCTCTTCCCGCGATCCAACGGCCAGCTGAATGCCCAGATGCTCCTACAGTTTGATGGCGATTGGTAGGTATTGGACGTAAATTTTTCGTCGCACCTCCGGCTGCCTGGCACTTTGTGGGCCAGCATGGCGGACCGTTGCAAAATTTATTTGGAATGGTCCGATGGCCCATAGGCGCGGAACCGAGTTGGCTCAACGGGCCACCGGGCCAACACCGCACGCTCAACTCGACGGCACCCGAGGCCCCGGTTGCCGCTTCATGTCCGTTGGATTGTTCCTATCCGTTGGATTGCGGGTGGTGCGCACATCACCTGATGGTCATGCACGTTCTACAACATTGGCCCGAGCAACAAGGCCTCCCGAAAGCGGAAGAATCGTGCATAAGAGACAATTGGGACTGGTACGCGCCTGGCCGGTGCGGGCCGTCACGGTCGCGGGTCTCGCCGGACTCGCGGCCGTCGGGCTAGCGGGGCTTCAGCCCCCCGCCGCTTCGGCCAGCGCCGCTGCCGCCACCGCGAGCGACGCTGCCGCCGAGGCCACGGCAGCGCCAGCGGCGCGCGACTGGCTGCCGTCGACCCCGGCCAACTGGCCGCTGGTGGTCGACCAGGCCAGTACCCGTCCGCAGGCCATCACGTCCGGCGTCACCGAATACTCCCAGACCCTCGACACGGTCCAGGGCCGCCAGCACACCCAGGTCATGAACATCGACCTGAGCAACCCGAACGTCGCGGTGCGCGCGGTCGAGGCCGGCGACGAGGTCATCGACCCGGCCGACGAGACGGTCGGTTCCATGGGCAGCAGGACCGGGGCGGTCGCCGGCCTCAACGGCGGCTACTTCGACATCAACGCGAGCGGCCAGCCCACCGGCGGCGCGGTCGTGAACGGGCAGATCCTGAAGACCCCGCCGTCCGGCTTCAACGCCGAGCTGTCGGTGCTGGCCAACGGGACCATGACGATCGGCCAGGAGAACTTCTCCGGCACGATCACCGACGGCACCGCCAGCGAGCCGCTGACCTCGGTCAACATACCCTCGGACGCCGCGGCTGGGCACGTCACCGAGATCACCCCGGCGCTCGCGCGCACCACGCAGGCGCTATCGGCCGCCTCGACGGTGGCCACCGGCACCGTGAGCGGCAGCGGCGGCACCCAGACGCTGACCGTGACCGGCGTGCACACCGGCGTGATGTCGCTGCCGGTCCCGGCCGCGGGCACCGAGGACCTGGTCGGCGCCGGCGCGGGCGGCACCTGGCTGGCGGGCAACGTGCACGCGGGCGACACGGTCACGATCGCGCAGGGCTTCGGGGCGGGCAACACCGTCACGCAGCTGGTCACCGCCGCGACCCAGCTGATCAAGAACGGCGCCGCGTACAGCGACCCGACCGGCCAGCCGCCGTCCGGGATCAACCCCGAGACCGCCGTGGGCATCAGCCAGGACGGCAAGCACGCGATTTTCGTGACGCTGGACGGCCGGCTTGGTGAATCCACCGCCCTGGGCGTGTCGCCCGCCCAGGTCACCGGCTACCTGCTCGCGCACGGCGCCTACAACGCCGTGCTGCTCGACGGCGGCGGCTCAACCGAGATGGACGCCCGCGTCCCGGGCACCAGCGGGCTGACCGTCCTGAACACCCCGTCGGACGGCTCACCCCGCCCGGTCGCCAACGGGCTGTTCGTTTACACGACCGCGGCCAGCCCCGGACCGGCGACGAAGGTCGTCATCAACGGCGGGTCGACGGTGGAGACCGTGCCCGGCGCGACCGTCCCGGTCAACATCTACGCCACCGACGCCGACCGTAACCCCGCCTCCGGCACCGTCACGGCGACGGTGGACCCGCCGGCGCTCGGCACCTGGTCCGACGGCGAGTTCACGGCCAAGCAGGCCGGCAACGGCGTGATCGTCGCCCGCGACGGCGCGGTAACCGCGGTGGAGAACATCAAGGTCGTGAGCAAGCTCGCTTCGCTCACCGTGTCTCCCGCGCAGCCGAACCTGAACAACGGCCAGACGCAGCAGCTCACCCTGACCGGGACGTCCGACCAGGGCGCGACCGTGCAGGTACCCGCGCAGGCCGCGACCTGGAACGTGGCCAACTCCTCGCTCGGCCCGGTCTCGAAGTCCGGCCTGTTCACGGCGGCGGCCAGCGGCGACGGGCTCACCAACGTGACCGCGACGGTCGACGGCACGACGGCGGCGGCCAGCGTCGCGGTCGGCAGCGTCACCTCGGTCATCGACGACATGACCAACATCAGCAACTGGTCGCACTCCACGCACGGCGGGGCCACCGTCACGATGAGCGAGTCGGCCGGGGACGTGCCGCCGGGCGACACCTCCAGCAGCTCGATGGAGTTCGACTACAACTTCCCGGGCGGAGCCGGGGTCAAGCAGATCGTGTTCTGGCCGAACACCGGCGACGCCGTCACCGTCAACTCCGCCGGGCAGGCGCCGACCGGCATCGGACTGTGGGTCAAGGGCGACGGCACGGGCCCAGAACTCGCTGAGTCCTACATCGACGTGAACGGGACCACCACCACCCTCTATCCGACCACGGTCACCTGGAACGGCTGGCAGCTCGTGGTCTGCCAGCTCCCGGCGGGCATGAACTTCCCGCTGACGATCAACTTCCTCGACTTCCTGACCATCTCCAACCCGACCACCTACACGGGGACGCTCAAGGTGGCCGACCTGTCGGCGCTGTACACGCCGCGCCCGGTCACCGGCCCGCCGTACGTCGCCGTGCCGGACAACCCGTCCTGGCTGCAGTTCAAGGAGAGCGCGGACCAGTTCAGCCCGCACGGCTCGACCATCCTCGCCGGCGACGACGCGCACCTGCTGGCCAGCGACCCCGGCTCCGCGAGTGCGAACGTGATCGCGGCTATCGGCAAGCGGCTGCCCACCCTGGCGCCGCAGGCCCAGCCGAACCTGGTGCAGACCCTCGGCGACATGTCCGACGACGGCCTGCTGCCGGACCTGCAGTTCGCGAAGACCGAGATCGCCAGCCTCGGGCTGCCCTACCACGACGCGGTCGGCAACCACGAGATCACCCAGGGCGGGAACCCAGAGAACGGGAACTTCAGCCAGGTGTTCGGCGACCCGCACTACGCCTACACCGACGGCAGCGCCAACGTGATCGTCGTCGACAGCGCCCACGGCGGCCTCACTGAGTCCGACCCCTACCAGGTGCCGGGCGACGAGCAGTGGACGTGGCTCGTTCAGCAGCTCACCGACAACACCTCGCCGGTGGTCCTCGTCACCACCCATATGCCGGCCTACGACCCGCACCCGGCCGCGAACAGCCAGTTCGCCGACCGCTGGGAAGCCCAGATGTACCTCCAGCTCGTGCAGAACTACCAGCTCAGCCATTCCTCGGTGCACGTGGCCATGCTCTACGGCCACGCCCGCGGCTTCGCCGAGCAGATACTCAACCCCCTCGGGCAGCCGGTGGGGCCGGGTCAGGGCATCCCGCAGCTCACCATCGCCGACCTGGGCGTGACCGCGTACGCCCCGTCGGACGAGGGCGGCTTCTACAACTTCGGCCTGCTGCACGTCGCCCAGAACGGCGACCTGCAGTACACCGTGGAGCCGGTGCTGTCCTCGATCAGCGTGACCGCGCCAAGCACAGCGCTGAAGGTTGGCGCCACGGAGACCGTGACGGCCAGCGGGACGAACGTCGGCGGCGACAACGAGCCGACGCTCACCCTCCCGATCGCCGACCCGGCATCCCACGGGTGGAGTTCCGGTGACTCCCGCGTGGCATCCGTCGACCCGAGCACCGGCGTCGTGACCGCGAACCACGCCGGAACGGCGACGATCTCGGTGGAAAGCGGCGGCGTGACCGCGTCCGTCACGATCACCGTCACGCAGTAGCAGGCGGCCGGGCCCGCGCTTTCCCGCGCGGGCCCGGTACTCCCGAGCAGCCGGGTTCGGGTCGGCGATCCGCACAAGCTACCCCTCGTCACAACGAATACCCGCGTATCCTCTCAGTGCGCCCTTCCTCCAACTGCGGGTTGCGATTGAACTTCCTGGGAACGGGTGGGTGCTCCGCCTTAACTGGCACGCGTCGCGCCGTTCGGATGGCAAGCGCCGCTCGTGAGGCTAGCCTGCTCGGCACATCGGAAGGGGCACGATGGTTGGGATGGATAGCTGGTGCCCGTCTTGTGGGCACTCAGTGGAGCCCGGCACGCGGTTTTGTGGCAGCTGCGGGCGGCAATTCGCAGCCAGGGACGGCGGTTCCGCGGCACAGTCATCAACAGTCTCCGCACCGTCACCGGGTGCGCCCTTCCCCGGCTACGCGGCACCCCTGCCGCCCGCCAACCCGCTGTCCGCTCCGGTGACCGCGACGCCGCCGCCCCCGGCCGGAAGCCCGCCGCCATCGGCGCCCCCGACAGTAAGGACGCCCGGTGCAGCGCTGCCGCCGGTGCCACCGCCGCCGCCCGCGCCTTGGCAGACGCCCATGTCGGACACGATGGAGCCGATGCCGCGGTCGCCAGACCCGTTCGACTACCGCATGTCTCCGTCGGCCGACTGGCAGCAGGCGGGCCCGCCCGTTCCCGGGGCGTACCCGCCCGGGGATCAGTACCCGCAGGGCAGCCCTTATCCAGGGGAAGGCAAGGACGAGCCAGGAGGCCGGCACCGGTTGACGGATGCCTTCCAGCAGCCCGGGCCGCCGTGGCCCGAGGCCCCGGCCGCCGGTCCTGACCAGTACTCCCAGGGCGACGCGGACCCGGGTCCCTACCGCAACGGGCAGGCGCAGTTCCCGCCGGGGCAGTTCGGGCCCGGTATCCAGTACGGTCCCGGCGGCGGCCCGGGCGGTCAGGGGCTCCTCGGCAAGCTTCCGTTCGGGGCCTCACCCGTGGCCGTGGCCGTGGTCGTGACCGCGGCGGTAGGCATCCTCCTCGTCGTTGTCGGGGCGTACGCACTGTCCTAGCCGGCCCGGTCGTCGTCGAGCGCCGCTTGTTCAGGGGATTTGCGCCATGCGCGCCAGTGCCAGCTGGAATGCCCCGGGGGTGACCCGCACGACTCCGGCGAAGGGTTCGTTGAACTCGAAGACGACCAGCAGCAGGGCGGCGACAAGCAGCGTGAGGAAGAACATGATCACGGCGTGGGCCACTGTGCTTTTTATGCCGAAGAGGAAGGCGAACCCGACGGTGACGACGCCGCCCAGGATCAGGGCGGCCCACAGCAGCGTCGGGATCCCCGTGGTCGACTCGTCGATCCGCTGCCGTCGCGCGTCGCCCCACTGAGCCGTCGCGTCGAGTGCCTGCTGGTAGCGCGCCACGGCCGCCGGCGTGGTCGGATTCTGGGCCAGGATGATCTCCCGCAGCTGAGTGTAGATGGCCCATGCCTGCGGGCTAGTCTCCTTGTGGGCCATCAGGGACCATTCGCTGTTGATGACAACGGTGTCGTACTCCTTCGCCAGGCCCTCGATCTCGGAGTGCATCGGCTGCGGCAGCGAGTGCCCGTACCAGTCGAGCTGCTGCACCGCGTTTGTCTCGGCGAAGACGTTGGCCTCGGCCGTGTCCAGGTTGGTCAATCCGTTGATTACGACCAGCCCGAGGAGCACGGAGTAGGCCACTCCGACCACGGCGTACACGAAGCCGACGACTTCGTTGATCGGCTGGCGTCGCCAGGCCGGCAGCAGCCATTCCACGACGAATGCGCCGGCGCCCGCCACCAGGGCCATACCGACAATGAGCAGAACGCCCCCGAGTGGCATGAGCACCTCCGCATTCCTGTGAGCCGGATAGATCACATGTCGCTGGCCGCGTGCACCATCAAATTCTGATTTAATAGCCGAAGAAAGATAACTACTAAGGCAGCCAGAAGGTGCCCGCATGCCTCTAAAATGCGCAGGCAGACCAGTTCATCTGGCACCTTCAACGAGCGGCACCGTGACGTTCTTCGCCCTACTGCCGTCGTCCCGGTAGCGAAAAGCGGCAGCAAGCCGACGAAGACCAACGTGCCGCCGTCCGCTGACGCGCTGCAAGCCCCCTAGGATCCGGCATGCCATTGAGATTGGCAGCGGCAGCAGGCGACATACGCCGATTTTGCCATATGTTCACTTATGTGGGGACCGCACCCGGCCGCCGTACGGCCCGTCTTTCGCCCGGCCAGCAGACCACCGAACTCGACGCCGCCACCGGTGGCTGATCGCCGACTACCGCCAGCAGAGCCTCGGCCTGGGCATCGCCACCCAGATGACCCTGGACGGGAACGAGATCTGGGTGGCCAGCGCCTACTCCAACGCCACGTCGGGGGTGGCGACCGGCCTCGGGTACGTGACCGAGATCCCGCTCGCCAAGCTGTAGCGGCCATGCGCTGCGTTGACGGGAGTGGCGGGGCCCGTCGACGCGGAGGCGAGTGAGGGTCTGGGTGTTCAGGTGCCGCCGGTCTTGTCGTAAGTCTCCGCGGGGCCATGCTCCCAGAAGCGCCGGCCTGCGGCGCGGATCTGGTTCGCGGGGGCCGCCGATCCCTGCTATTCTCCTAACGGTTGCTAGCGCGCCGCTAGCTCAATTGGCAGAGCAGCGGACTCTTAATCCGCGGGTTCGGGGTTCAAGTCCCTGGCGGCGCACCCGGAGGTCTTCACGTTTCGTGTGGGCCTATCTTCACATTTTGGTCTGACATTTCGGGCAGGTCGGTGGTCCTGCTCGGGCTCGGCGGTTCTGAGGGC
>Ga0207416_1001108_pt1 | contig 38498 bp, 43 predicted proteins | sample PaiPotPPM11metaG_FD_184107 | JGI IMG/M metagenome (GOLD analysis project Ga0207416, IMG submission 184107) | Iron sulfur acid spring bacterial and archeal communities from Banff, Canada, to study Microbial Dark Matter (Phase II) - Paint Pots PPM... ...
CATATGGCCGCCTCCGCCAGCTCGCGCTGCCGGATGGCCCCACGAGCAGCGTGTGGTGCGTCGCCCGTTCCGGCGGCAGCGCGAGCTGGCGGAGGCGGCCATATGGGGCCAGCGCGAGGGCGCCGGGGGCCAGGGCGCGCCGCCGGCCGGTGAGTAGCCCCTTCAGCTCGCTCCCGGTGGCCCAGCCCGCCGAGCCGTGGGTCGTGGGCTGGGTCGGCGCCGGCCCGAAGAACATGAGCCCGCCGGTCAGGAACATGAGCACGATCAGCAAGGCGATCTGGGCCTGGCTGGCGTCGGTGACCAACACGACCGGGTTCCAGCCGGCGGCGTGCAGGTCGCCCAGGAACACGGCCAGGAAGGCGCCGGAGCTCAGGCGCCGCAGGCCCTGCCAGACGCCCCGCCGGAACAGCAGGCGCACCGGCAGCAGCAGCAGCCGGCAGCACGCCAGCACGATCGCCAGCAGCAGGTCTTCGCCCATCGGGCGCTCCCTTCATCACCCCGCGCCGAGCCGTGGGCGCGGATCGTCGTCGCGCGGCGTTCTGGACACCCGCGAGGAGCGGCGGGGAAGGGGGTCCCCACCGGGCGGGGCTCGCTGGCCCCGAGGGGAAGCGGCCGGGCGCACCAGGTCCGGCCACGGTGCAGGAGCTCAGCGCCCCCGATCATCGTCGTCACGGTCGGGCGCTACCAGCCGGTCGTCGTGCGCGCCCTCGCCTCGGTCTGCTCCGCGTACTCCTCCAGCAAACGCTTCAGCCGCGCGTACCGCATCGCCAGCTGCTCGCTCCGCTCGCTCAGTTGCCTGTACCGCGCGGCTTCGTGCGCCAGCGAGGTCGTCAAGCGCGCGAGCTCCGCCCGCAGCCGCGTCACCTCGCTCCGCAGCGTCCGGTTCTCGGTCTGCAGGTCCTCGTTGATCGTCTCCAGCTCGGCTTTCGTGATCGTGGCCATAGTGGCGCTCCTCCCAGCGCTCGGTGTCCTCCCGGTTCCAGGCATGCCCCGCCCGCTCCGGCGCCGGCGGCGTCTCCCGCCCCTCCTCGATGGCGCGGGCATAGTCCTGTTTCCACTCCCGCGTCTCCTCCTTGCGCTCCAGGTGCTCAGCCAGCTTCTCGGGGCCGTATTCCCGCGCGTACACCTCGGCCCATTGCTCGTCCAGCCGCTCGTAGGCATGCCGGTCGAAGTGCAGCTTGTGGTCGTCGATATCGCGCGCCTGGAGATGCACGTGGACGTGGGTGTGCTCCGTGTCCTGGTGGACCGCCGCCAGCGCCCGGGCGTCGGGGAAGGTCCGCTCCAGGTAGTCGTCGGCCAGGTCCCGCGCCTCGCGGGTATCCACCTGGTCCTCGAAGGACAGCACCAGCCGGTAGTGCGTGCGCGTCTCGCCACCGCCTCGGCGCGGCCGGCGCTCCTCGTCTTCCTCCTGCTGGCGGCAGTAGTCCGTCAGGTTGTCCCGCAACTCGTCGTAGTCGCGCCCGTCGCTGGCGTACTCCGGGTAGTTGCGGGTGAGGATCGCCTCTGGATCGCGCTCCGTCGCCGGCGGCCGGGTGATGTAGCGGGCGTGGGCGCCGCTGCTGCCGGTACGGCCTTTGGCAAAGCGCATAAACACGCCGGACACTACGATGTCTCCTTTCCCGCCAGCCGCGCGAGCGCCTGTGCCGTCGCCATGAGGGCTGCCTCAATCCGCTCCGGCGGCACCACGATCTCGCCGTTCAAGCGGCGGGCAATCTGGTTCAGGTTCACCCCTACCTTGCGCGCGTGGAACAGCGCCAGTTCTCGCTGCCGGCGTTCCTCGGGACTCGGCACCCGCTCCTCGGCGAGCCCGGCTTCCACGACATACCGAGAGAGCGATAGCCCGGCCGTCCGCGCCCGCTCCCGGAGTTGCCGGCGCTCCTCCTCACTCGCCCGGATCGTGAACTCGCAGCGGTAGCCGCCGTGCTTTGTCATCGCTGGCCTCCCGCTAGCGCCAGACCCGCATGCGCTCAGCGAGCGTGGCCGTGTGCAACTCGAGCTGCGTGCCATCGGGGTCCAGGAAGTTGACCGCCCAGCCGGTCCCGCGTTGCAGCGGCCCCCGCGCGATCTCGCCGCCCGCCGCCTGCAATCGCGCCATGGCGGCAGGAAAGTCCGCCTCATCCAGGTGGAAGGCCGCGTAATCCACCCCGAGCTGCGCCTGCGGCTCCGGCAACGCCTGTTCCTGCAGACAGACCCAGGCCGCTCCCCACTCCAGATAGGCGTCGTGCGCGCCGTGGTGGACTACCTGCATCCCCAGTACGTCCACGTAGAACTGCAACGCCCGCGCGAGGTCTTGCACGTTGATCGTGACGTGGCTGAAGCCCTTGACTTGCATGCTGTCCTCCTACTCCTGTGCTGCCGCAACACCCTCGCTGCAGGTCGCCCGCAGGTCCAGGACCGCCGCTGCGGCGGCGGGCATTTTCGTCCACCGCGACAGCGGTGGCGGAAATGCGTATCCTGCCCTCCCTCCGCCGCGCCAGCGCCGCCCCGTGCCGCGACCGACCGCGCCGCCGCGCTGGCCGCGCCGGCCCCACCGGGCGCACCGGATCGGCCGCGATCGTCCGGCGGCTGGCCTGCTCCCCACCATTAGCTGGTCGGAAGACTATTTGCTTGCTATAGCGACAGTCGGCCACGTCCCGAATGGCGCTGCCCGCCGGAGCGTCGGCCGCTGCCGGGGCCGTCCCCGCGTCATGACGGATGCCGCCGGCGGGCCGACGGGATCGATCGCGACGCTCGCCATGCCGTCCGGCGTCAGGCGGCGGATACTCGTGAGACCGCATGCTTGCCAATGCCTTCCTCACCAGCAGATGCGCGTTAGACTGCATGCTTCTTATCACCGCGGTGCTCCCGCCGTGCCCCAGCGTTGCTGCTGGCCGACGCGCCGGGAGCGGCCGGCAGGGCCGCGCGGGCCATGACGGGCATGGCCCCTGCGCTCTACCATCCCGCCCGTTACTTGGGCGTCACCCGGGAGCCACGCCGGCGCCACCACGACCGAGCAGCGCCCGGACATGGCGCTGCCGGACCGCGGGACCCGCTGGCCAGCGATCGGCGACGCCGGCCCGACCTGTCGGGCGATCGCGGGCACGGGAGCCTCGGGAAGAGCCACGACGCGTCCTTGCCGTGTCGATCGAGACAGCATCAGCTTTCCTTTGCGGGCTCGTCGGTAGTCGGCCTGACCATGCCGCGCGACTGGCCGGTTTGGCAATGGCAGTCCTGCCATGCAAGTGGTTACATGAGGCCGGTTCCGCCGGTGTAAGGACTGGCATCGACAGAAACCGGGGCGATGTCAGTCCTTACATCGCCTCCGGTGGGGGCCGGTACGGACGGCCATGGGCCGACCTCCGGGTGGAGAGCGACGACCGGCCGACGGGAAGGGAGCGGCGTGGACGGCCAGGATGTCCTCGATGCCTACCATCAGCTCACCGCCCGCCAGCGGACGGTCCTGGACCTGCTCTGCCGGGGATGCCCCCGCGCCGAGATCGCCGAGCGACTCGCCGTCAAGCCGCGCCTGGTCGACGCCGACCTCGCCGCGATCTACCGCGCCTTCGCCCTCGACGCCTCCGGCCTGACGCCGGCCCAGCGCCGCCTGGAGCTGCGCCGCGCCGTCCGGGCCTTCCGCAAGTTGGAGCAGCAGGGCGCACCGGGACCGCCGGCAGCGCCGGCGCAAGCGCAGCGGCCAGAGGAGGAAGCGTCCCCGCCGGCGGCGCCCGAGGCGACTGAGGCCGCCGAGGCCGCGCGCCCGCCCATCACCATCATGCGCCGGCCAGCGCCAATCCCCGCCCCGCCGCTGCTTCCCGCGCCCTGGCGCTGGTGGTCCCTGGCCGCGCTGGTCGTGCTGCTCATCGTCCTTGTGGGCGCCTGGCGCGCAACGCACTCGCCGGCGGCAGCGCCGGGCGCTGCCGCCGTGACAAGGCAAGCGAGCACGTCGGGAACGACCAGCGCGCAGCCGGCAATCGCCACGCCTCCAGCCCCCACACCCACGACAGCGCCCACCGCGAGGGCGCTACCACCCACGCCGACCGCCCTCACCCCGACGCCGGCGCCCTCACCCGCCGCCAACGCCACGCCGCTGGCGCTGGCCGGCAAAGTCGCCTCCGCCCGGCCCGGCACCCCACTCCGCTTGGGTCAGGCCGTCACCTCGATCATCGACCGCCAGGCCAAGCCCGACGACCTCTACGCGGTGCAGCTCAAAGCCGGGCAGACCTTGCACGTCCAAGTCACGGCCTCGTCCGACGCTTTCGGCGTCGTCCTCGCCGCGCCGGGCGCCCAGGACCTGCTCGGCGAGCCCGGCATCCCCCTGGGCACCTTCCTCTGCAACTTCCAAACCCCCTGCCAGAAGGACTTCCCCGTCGCCGCCGACGGGACCTACACCCTCGTCGTCGGCACGGACGAGGGTGCCGGCGTGCGCTATACCCTGCGCGCCACGACGCGCTGAGCGAGCGCGCCGGCACCCTCGCCTGGGGGCGGCCGGCCGTTGGTCCTGACCGATGGGCGCCCAACCATGGGGTGAAGGGAGACTGCGATGGACCACTGCGGCGACCACGACCACGCCTTCGGTCGCTGCCCTCAGCAACGCATCCTCACGTATGGTGTCGACGAGCGCACGCTCACCCGAATGCTCGGTCAGGTGGCCGCCACGCCCAGGCCACGGCCCGTCCCATCCTCCCCGCCTGCCCGCAGCAGCCCACCGCTGGTGACAAGGACCCAGAGCACAAAGGCAACCAGGGCAAGGAACGACACCAGCCCGTTCACCCGCAAGAGTCCAGATGTTCCCACCGCCCCGAGTTGCAGCGCCGCCACCGCGAGCTCCACCCCGGCGCGCGGCCGGACGAGCGCGGTCGCCCCGATGCAGGCCGCCGCGGCGAAATCGCTCGCCGTCCCCGTCGTGTTCAGCCCCACGTAGGCCGCGTCGATCACCCCCGGATCCGCGCCGGCCGTCGCCGCGATGACCAGATTGGTCGTCAGGCCGGTGCCGACGAGCCCGAAGGTCACGAGCGCGATCCCGCTGGCGCAACCGCCCCGCCAGGACGGCGGCGAATCCGAGCAGCGCCAGCATCGCCAGGCCGTCGAGGCAGGCGGTCAGCACCACCGCAGCGCGAGGGTGCTGACCAGGAGCAGCGCGACGAAGAGCAGGACCAGCACGCCGCCCGCGCGCGCCCAGCCCTGTCCCACCGTCGCGATCCTGCCGCGTGCCTGCCCCGGCAGCAGGCCCCCAAGCCTGCCAAGCGTCATACGGCCAAGCCCATCAGCCTTCGATCACCCGGTACTGCACCGCCACCGCCTCCCCGCAGGCCTCCGCCAGCGCCCGGCGCACCAGCGGGTCCAAGCGGCGGGCGAGTTGGTCGGCGCTCACCTGGTCGGGCACGCCGACCACCGCCGCGCCGGCATCCTGGCTGAGCAGGCAAGTCCGCGCCAGCCAGCGCCTGAAATTTGACGGGACCATCTGCTCGGCGAGGTCAGCGAGAACGATCTGCCAGAGATTTTGCAGGGCGTGTGCCCCACCTTCTTGTTCCATGAGTCTTGTTAACTGGGTCTTGTTCCTAATTGGCTCGTCAGCCTGACGAGGGGGGCTGGTCTCACTGACGAGGGGGACGGACTGGCTGACACCCCCCCTCGTCAGGCTGACGAGGGGGGGTGTTTCACTGGCGAGGGGGGACGCCAGGAGTGTGTAGATGTTCGAGACCTGGCCATGCTCGTCGTGGCGCTCGTCGATCTCGAGGAGACCCAAGGTCTTCAGTTTCTGGAGTTCGCGCTCCACCTGGCGTTTTGAAATCCCGGTCGTTGTCGCGATGGCCTTCTGGGCAACCCACGTACATTGATCTTGGCCAGCGTAGCGGCACAGGGTGGCATAGACCGTAAAGCCGTAGGGGCCGAGCTCCGAGCAGAAGTGATCGAGAATAGCGTTGTGAATCCAGAACCAGTTGCCGCCGCGATTATCGCGGACGTGGATGGGCATGCGGCGCCTCCGATCTCCGGTGAAGGGGTCAACGATAGGCATGCCTAGCCGGCAAAGGGCGGGACTAGGCAAAGGGTGGGGGAGGTGCTACGCTACATACCAGGAGCCTTTCCGTTGGCCCCCGCGCCACCCACCTGCCGGCCAAAGCAAAGAGGGTGACGCGGGGGTTGCTCACTTAACTCACGTACGTCATGCTAGGGTTTCGGACCGCCGACGTACAGGCCTATTCCTTGGCAAGTATGACGAATTGCCGAACAGGCACAGTTTTCGCCAGCATGTCCCGAGTCAGTGGTGCTGAGATGCACGGTCGCCAGGCCGGTAGAATACATGGGCGAGCAGGAGAGGTCGACCGTGAGCGTACGTCAGCGAAGCAAAGTTGAGGATGACGTTGCCGTCAGCGATGTCCCACCTGTGCATTTTCTGACGCCGACAGAGGCATGGGAGAGCTTCGATGAGGCTGCGCGGCGCTATGTCGGCATGAGCGGCGAGGCCTTCATCGCGACGTGGGACGCCGGTGGATTCGGTGAAGACCCTGATCGGCCCGTGCTCATCCGCATGGCCATGCTTCGCCCTGTTGGCCGCTAGAACCGCACGTGCTGCCGTCCGGGCCTTTGCCGATGCCTGTCAACTGGCTCTCTCCTGTTTGACACTCAGCCAGTTCAACGTCGAGGGGTATCGCCCCATCGATTTCCCGTACCGTGCCGACCTGCAACGCGGGCAGTCTGTCCCACTCGCCGATGCGGAATTGGCCCTGGTCGTCGTCTTGCGCTACCGGATCGTTGAGAAAGACGCCACACGTTGGACTGTGCACGTCGCCGGCTACCACTATGAGCTCCAGCGCCGGGATGGGCGCGAACTGGTGGCCTACCACTGGCATCCCCAGGGTGCCGGTCCCGTCACCTGGCCGCACATCCACCTCGGTCCGGCCATTGGTGATCTGTGGCGACCGGCGACCCGGGCCCATTTCCCAACGGGGCAGGTGACCATTGAGGACATGGTTCGGCTTGCCATCCGCGAATTTGGGGTAACGCCCCGGCGGAGCGACTGGGATGCGGTGTTGCAGCGCACGCGAGTGGCGCGCGACGAACCAGTCCCATAGCCGGCACCGTCAGTCGAGCTGGTCAGGTCTTCCCGCCCGGATTGGCCAACGATTGACCATCCCCTACGCTCGGGCTATCCAACGTGGACAGAGGGAGGCCAATGGACGACGGCGGGGTGGCCACAGCCAGGCCAAATAGCGAGGCTGGCCAGTGGATGATCAGAGCGGCTGCCGCGACGCTGCTCGGCCTCTCTGAACGCACCATTCGTCGCTATGCAGCCCTTGGGCAATATCGGACTCGCAAGGTTGGCCAAGTCGTGGAAGTCTGGGTGCCATTGGGTGGTCAAAGCCCGGCCAGTCCCGATGAAGGGTTTGAAGAGCAGTCGCTCCTCATCAAGGAGGATGATCAGGCGACGAGTAGTGATGGCCACCCGCCTCCAGCGATTGGCCAGCTAATGACCATGCTTCATCAACTGCTTGACCAGGAAATGGCCAGGGCAGATCGCGAGCGTGAGCGAGCAAGCGCGGCGGAGCAGGCGGCGGCGATGTGGCAGGAGCGGGCGCGCAACCTGGAGACGCAGGTAGAGCAGCTCCTGGCGTTGCCGGCGCACGAGGAGGAGTCGGAGGGGAAGCCGCCCTGGTGGGCCTTCTGGCGGCGGCGCTGATCGGGCAGCCACGCGTCGCCGCGCCGAGGGCCGGGAGCATGGGAGACGATGGCAGTAGGGAGGGGCGGGATGGGCTGGCCGGCGCGCCTGTTCCGGCGCGATCGGCGGGCTCCCAAGGGGGCGATCGTCACCAAGGACATTCGCTGCGACGGGGTGGGCTGCCGTTGCGGTCAGCCCGGGGATGCCGGCCACGGGCCCTCCCGCTATCGGGTGTGGCGCGAGGGCGGCCGGGTGCGCACCGCGTACCTGGGCAAGGCGGAGATCGACCCCACCGACGCCTGAGGCACGGGCGGCCGGCGCGGGAGGGACAAACGTGTCCCCCGCGAGCGCTCGCGCGTGGCGGCGATTGTCTTAGCCTACAGGACTGGGCAGCAAATGTGTCTTATCCTACGCCATTTCAACGCAGACGCGGCGCGCCGCGTGTTGATGGGCGGCCAAAGCCTGGGCTAATGGCGGCCAAATGGGACATAGTCACGCACCAGAGGGAAAAATGGGCTCCGCCAGAGCACCCCTCACGGAATTGGGCGCTCGGGTTGGCGACACCCCATCGGCGGGCGGCGTACGGACGGCGAGGAGCGTCCCCCTGGCGGGTCGCTTCCCTGAACGCCAGTGGTTGCCACGGCCACTGCCCAACAGCGTCGACCATCGTGTGCGCGGTTTGCCGCCGCGGCTCGACCATGCCGCCTCAGTAGTTTCAGCCCGTCAGTCGGGATAACCATCATTCTGACTAGCGGTACTTTGTTGATGGCGGCTACGAGCAGGCGTAGACATTGATACCGTGTCCTTGCGCGAGCTCCTGCGGGTCGTCGACCTGGACCCCCACACGGTGGACGTGCCGAGCGCCAACTGGACGACCGGGCTGCTGGCTGACTATCTGGCCAAGCAGCCCGGTCGTCGCGGTGGCCCAGGAGACGGTGCGCCGCCACCTGCACCGCCTGGGCTACGTCTGCAAGCGCCCGACCTGGACCGTGGCGCACAAGGCCCAGGACCAGGAGGGCTACCTGGGAAACGCCTGCGGGCGGAGCTGCTGCTCAGGGCCGCGCTGCCGACAGCGCCCGGCCCCGCGGACGCTCCCCTGCCCGCGCTCTTGGCGGCGCTGGGCGAGCCGGACCTCCTGCCCGACGTGCCGGCGGACGTGTCGGAGTTGCTCGCGCTGCTGCCGCGGGCCGACCTGTACGTCCAAGATGAAGTGCAGCTGGCGCTGCATCCCACGCTCACGCGGACCTGGAGCCGGCGGGGCCGCCGGGGACAGTGGCTGGTCCACGCGCCGGGGAACAACCAGAAGTGCCTGGGCTTCGGGGCGGTGGACTGGCGGGACGGTTACCTCTGCTTCGGCTTCAGCCCGCGCCGCGATGCCGAGACCCTCTGCCTGCAACTCGACGACCTCGTCGCGCGCTCCCGGGCGCGCGGGCGGATCGCCATCGTCCTGCTGGACAACGCGAGGACCCATACGCCCAAGGGCTCCCGCCTGGTCCGCGCGACCCTCGCCCGCCACGGCGACGCCCTCCGCTTGGTCTACACGCCCGCCTACGACCCAGACAGCAACCCGATCGAGCGCCTCTGGCGGGTCTTCCGTCGCCGGGTGACCCACAACCACCATCGCGACGACTTCTGGGGCCTGTATCAGGACGCCGAGGACGAGGTGGGCCGTCTCCAGGCCGACGCGGCCAGCGTCCTCCGACATATCGGAAGCCCGAGCGACCCCGGCGCCCTTGCCCTTGACTCAGCGGCCTAGCAGAGAACAATCAGTGTGGAAGGATTTAGCGCCTTGATGCTCCAATAACTGCACCATGCGGGTTTCAATCCCTCAGTCGGGTGTCAATGTTCAGGATAATTTGCCAGTTTCGCGTTCAAGGTAATTTGCCAAGCGCCCTCCGTTGATCGTCGTTCCAAGTGGGGTGCGAGCCCGGGTTCGCGGCCGTATTCCTTTCTTGTTGAGGCAAGGTTCGCGTTAGCGACGCGGGCCAGGGCGGCCCATGGGGAACCAGTAGTAGCCGTTGGGCGTACAGGCCTGCTCCAGCATGAGACGGATTCCCTCGGAGAGATTGCCCCGGCCCTCCTGCTCCAAGAGCCGCAGGTAGGACGCCGGGATGGTGACGGTTTTGCGGAGCAGCGGTTCGGCGTACTCGTGCTGCCGGCGGCCGCTGCGCAGGGCGATTGGCATGGATACGTCCCTTTCTCGTGTGTGATCTGGCGTACGTTTGATAAGGCATGAATCAATCAGGGGCTTGCTGGCCCGCCGCCGGGGCGTTGGCGGGGGCGGTAGCTCTTGCCCAGCATCGGCGCCAGGTAGGCGCTGTTGAGGAGGCGGTCCAGCAAGCCCTCGGCGATGACCGGATTGGGGAACAGCGGATAGAGTTCCTTGGGATCGCGGTTGGTGGTGGCGATCAGCGCGCCCTTGCGGTAGCGCCGGCTCACCAGCTCGTAGAGGTCTTCCGCTTGGGCGGTCGTGTACTCGCGCATGGCGAAGTCGTCCAGGATCAGCAACTCCGGGGCGAGGTAGCGGCGCCGCCGCGCCTGCCAGCTGCCATCCGCCCGTCCGCCGGCCAGGTCGGTGAGCAGCGCCCCCGTCTTGGTGAAGAGGACGCGGCGGCGTTGCCGGCAAGCGGCGACCCCCAGCGCTTGGGCGACGAAACTCTTGCCCACGCCGGTCGGGCCGTACAAGAGGACCGCCGCGCGCTCGCCGAGGTAGCGGCCGCTGGCCAGTTCCCACAGTTGCGCCTTGGGAAGCTGGGGGTTGTAGCTGAAGTCGAAGTCCCGCAAGTCACAGGCTTCCTCAAAGCGGGCCCGCGTGATCGTCCGCTTCACCCCGTCCGCCTCCCGCCGAGCCAACTCGTCGTCGAGCAAGAGGAGGAAGAACTCCAGCGGGTCGAGCTGCCGCGTGCGCGCTTCCTCGGCGCGGGCGGCGATCCCGGTGCGCATGCCTGACAGGCGCAACTCCCGCAGGCGCGGGGTGAGCGTCTCCAACGTCACCATCCCGCCACCTCCAAGGCGCCCAGCGGCCCCTGGTCAGCACGGCACGCTTGCTCCCCTGGCGCCGCTGGTGGAGCAACTGCCGCGTGGGATGCGGCTGGGAACGCGTCCGGTCCGCGCAGGAAAGCGCCGGCGATCACCGTCCGCGCTGGCGCGGGTTCGTCGACGAGCTGCTCGAGGTCTCGGAGGAGGATGCCGCGAATGGTGCGGTAGCGACCATCTCCGGCGGCCAGCGCTTTTGTACAGGCCTGGTCGAGGCGTCCGGCCGGATACTGCTCGCCGAGACGCAGGAGCGCCTGCACTTCACGCAGGTGGGTGAGGCTGTAGGGCGTCAACAGCGCGCTCGCCACGATACCGACCGCCGGCCCCAGGGCTTCCGCCTGCTCCAGGCAGGTCTTCGGTGTCCCCTGCAAGAAGGCTTGCCCGGCGGGCGGGTAGTGCTCAATCCGCGTCACCCGACCTCGCTCCACCCGCGCGTGCGAGGTGAGGAACGTGGCGCCATCGTAAATCTCCACGATCTGCCGGCCCAGGCGCACATCGAGCCGCTGGCCAACGTAGGAGAACGGCGCCGAGTAGTCCGCTCCGCCCGCCCGCAGGTGACAGTCGGGCTGCAGGCTGGCGGTGGTCCAAGTCACCGGCTCCCAGGGGCGGGACGGCAAGGCCTGGAGGGCTCGCGCTTCCCGCTCCTGGAACGCGACCAGCGGCTGCTCGTTGGTCGTCCCGTGTCGCCGCTGCCCGGCAACCTCCAGCGCCCAGCGCTCCGCTGCCCGCCGCATCGCCGCGAGACTGCGGAAGTCCCGTTCTGGGAAGAAACTTTCCCGCGCGTAGCTGACGGTTCGCTCGACCCGAGGCTTGTCTTGTGGCCGCCCGACGCGCGCCGGGTCCACCAAGCACCCGTAGTAGCGGGTCAACTCCCCGTAGGCCCGGTTGAGCCGGGGATCGTACCGATCAGCCTGGAGGATGCCGGCGGTGAGATTGTCTGGGACCAAGCGCTTCGGCGTCCCGCCAAAGAAGCGAAAGGCGGCGACGTGCCCGTCCAGCCACGCCGCGCCGTCTTCCGCCAGCACGGGGTAGAGGAACTGGTGCCGGCTGTGGCTCAGCGTCATCAAGAACGCGGAGAGTCGCTGCCGGCGGTCGGTCTCCGGGTTGCGCCAGATGCCGACGGAGAAGAAATCGACTTGGGCTTCTTCCCCGGGCGCGGGATCGTCCAGTCGGATGGTGAGACGCGGCGCCGCCCGCAGCCGTTCCGGCCAGTGCGTTGCCACATACCGATACAGGCTGGCCCAACTGACGGCCAAGCCGTGCTCATCGCGCAACCGCTGGTAAATCACCGCCAGTTTCACCTTGCCCACCAGGCGGTCCAACTCCTCGTGGTGGCGAGCCACCGCCGCCATCGCCGCGCCAGGCGCTCCACCGCCTGTCGCTCCACCGCCACCAGTGCCGCCCCCGCCCCCTCGGTCTGCCGGCAGACCGTGTCCTCGCTGAGCCAGACCCCCCAGAAGAACGCCAGGTCCTCCGCGGCCCGGGCGAAGGGCATGCGGCCGCCCAGCCGGGCGACCCCCTCCAGCAGCCGCGGGCTCAGGCTGCCGGGGACCAGCCCCAAGGCCTCATCCAGGGGGGGAAAGCCCGGCCCCGCAGGCCGGGCAGACGAAGTAGGCCCGCTCCAGGCGCAGCGGCCGGGGTTGGTGCGCCACCAGCACCTCCCGCGCCTTGCGCCCGCGCTGGCGCAGCGGCGCGCCGCAGCCGGGACACGCCGGCGGCCCGTCCGGCGTCGCCAGCGCGACGCCTTGGGCCAGGTCCTCCAGCAACTGGCGCTGCAGCCCGCGCGTCGCGCCCTCCGCCACCTGCTCCAACTCCGTCAGCGTGGCGCGCGGATGCTCCCGTCGCCAGGCCAGCACCTCCCGCTCCGCCGCCGCCACCGCCGCCGCCCAGCCCGGCCCCAGCCCTTGCTCCAGATCGTCCGCCATCGTCGCCTCCACGTCCCGGCCCCAGCGCCACCTCGGAGTGTAGCAATGCGGCAACAATCGCAACCGTCCGCTTGCTTGCACAACGTTGCGGCGCACCCCCGAGGGGGGAATCGCTTGACACGGCCGCTTCCCGGGCCTACGCTCGCTCGCCGGGGTACCGTGGGTACCCGGTAGGGAAAGGGACGTGGTCCGTGTATATGCAGCGCGTGCTGATCTACCCGCGGCTGGGCAACGTGCAGGAGATGCAGCAGCACCTGGAATCGTGGGTGCAGGCGGCCCAGGGCCAGGGCCGGAAGGTCGGGCTGGCGATGCAGGCGTTTGCCCCCGAGGGCGTGGTGTTCGTCATCACCGTCCGCCTCAACGATCTGGCGGAGCTCGAGCAGCTGCGCCAGCGGAACCGCGCCGATCAGGCCTTCCGGGACTACTTGGCCAAGACCGACTCGCTCAGTCGCCACCCGCAAAAGCTCGAGTTGCTGGAAGTGCTCGTGCCGCTGCCGAGCTGAGCGCGGCGGCCCTTCCACCGGCGGTGTGCCCGGGACGGCTCCGGACCGTCACGATGGCGAGGTTGCCCGCCAGAGCCGCCGCCACCAGCTTGCGCGTGACGATTCCGGCCGATCCGGCGTTTCAACTGTAGAGCGCTCTACAGTTGACGCCGGGATATGCGTGGTGAGTACCCGCTGCGACTGCTGGAGCAGCACATGTAACTCGCCGATCTGCCGGTCCTTGACGGCGAGTTGCTCCCACAGGCCGGCCGTCTCCCGCTCCAGCGCGGCGACGCGCCCGCGCAGCTCGGCAGCGACCGTGCTGTCCACCGGCGGGGCGCCCACTTCCGGGGAGGGGTGCCCGCTCGGGCCATCCGTGGACGCCGGTCCATCGGCCTGCCCGGATATGGCCCGAGCGGGCAAGAGAATGGTCCACGCGCCGTCCACCTTCTCGGCGGCCAGCGTCCCGCGCTGCGCCCGTTTCCGGACCGCGATGGCAGTCAGCCCGAGGCGACGGGCGGCTTCGGTCAGAGTGACGCGTTCCATAGCGGGACGGTACGGGATAGGCCGGAAGTGGGCAGGCCCGATGTCCCGGCGCGGCTATCGGGGCTGCCCCGAACCGGTCGTCGGCGCGGGATAATGGGCGAGCCGGACGCGCCGAAGTTTTGAGGAGGCCGTGATGCAAGAGCAAGAGCAACCGCGAGCACCGGTGGTGGAGGTGCATTGCGTCTTCGACCGAGCGGTCGATCCCGCGCCCGAACGCGCCATCCGCGATAGTTTGCACACCTTCTTCGAGCGGCAGGCCGGCTACGCGATGGACATTGAGGGGGCCGTCGGTGGGGCCCCGGGGACCGACGCCACTCTTGTCTACACCAGCGCCTGGGCGAGCAACGCCCAAGCGAACGCCGCCGCCGAGGGCGCGACCGCCTGGCGCGACCGCAACGCGGGCCGGTTCGGGTGGGCGACGTGCGACATCAGAGTCATCCCCGAGCATGAGGACTGACGGGCGTTTCGGCGCCGCGCTACACTCTCCCCGCGAGCCGGGGGACGGGAGGACGGGGAGTGGCGACCTTGCAGGCGTTGCGCCGGGGCAAGGGGCTGAGCCAGCGCCAGTTGGCGAAGCTGGCGGCGGTGGGGCGCGCGACCGTCGTGGGCATCCAGCTCGGCTGGCACATGCCACGACCACCGGTCGCCCAGCGGCTGGCCGCCGCGCTGGCGGTGGAGTCGGAGGCTGTCGACTGGCCATTCCGCTATGCGTCGGTCAGTGTGGTCCGGGGGAACGGCTACCGTAGGCTCAAGTGAGCGCAATCCCCGCCACGCGTCCAGACGGTCCAGCGTGCCGAATCGTGCCAGGATTGCATCACCACGCGCGGGAAAGGCATGCCTTTTGTTGCCAGGGTGGCAGCGGGGCGGCCGGCCCCTCTGGCGGGGTGGGTGCGTTATACCGACGATAACGCACCCTTGGGGCGGCGGTGCCGGGGTGGGGGCGCGGCCAGCCTGGAAACAGCCGGTGCTCACCGCATGTGACCGGTGGACGCCCCTCACCCTCCAGATCGGCATAGCGACCTGGCCGCTTTCCGCCCGATTGCAGCCCACGCCAGACTCCAGTAACTACAGCCCGCCTCAGCGACGGATAGGCCACGCGCGGCACGCCGGGCCTTGATCCGGTCGGCCAGGTGACCAAAACGGAGCCGCCGACGGAGGCGAAGCGCGTGCCGTGGTGGCGGCGGCGGTGGGGACAGGGAAACTATCCGGCGTGACCGCTCGCGGCCGTTCTCGCCCATCCTGAGCGCACAGCGGGCTACTGTGGCAAGAGGTCAACTCGGCAGTGGTACGAGCACTTCCAGCAATTCGAGCGTTGCTGGGCGGTGACTGAGCGCGCCGAGTTTACCCACGTAGTCCTGGAAGGCCTGATCGGTGCGGTCGCGCTGCCGCTGCTGCTCGAGCTCCGCCAGATCGTTGAGGCGGACGGTGATGATGAAGACCACGCCCTCGGGGGCGAACAGCTGCGTCGACAGCCCGACCTTTCTCCCCAGGGCCTGGCCCGTCTGCAACCGCGATTCGATGAGTTGCCGCACCTCGCGCTCTTTGCCTTGCTGAGGATAGATTCGCACGCGCTGCATGTACATGACCCACACCTTCCACTGTTCGGTACCCACGGCACCTAGGCGATCGAGCATAGTTACCGTGCGCGGCCGCGTCAATGGTGCGGGGTTCGCCTTGGAGTGAGAACCTGGGGGCGGAGCAGGCGGCCTGCAACGAGCTCTCGGATCTATTTACCGAACACGAGCTGGACGCGGGCGACCTGTCGGCCTACGTCGCCGGCGAAGTGCTGCTGCGCGCGCATCCCGAGCGGCTGTGGGCCGACATCGTGGGCAGCTTCGATGGCTGGCCGGACAATTGGAAGGGGCCGCGGTCACGGCCGTAAGCGGCGAGCGCCGGCCGGGACAGTCCCGGCCGGCGCTTTCGGCGTTGTACGATCTTGAATGAGGAGACTTGCCATGGACCTTCCCGATCGCTACACCTTCTCGGATGGGAAGGTGATTACCCGTGCCGAGTGGGCGCAACGGGAGCGGACGTATTTTTACGATGATTCCGACCCGCTCGCCTCCGTCCGCGCCTCGGACTATGCCACCCCTGAGGAGATCGCGGCCATCATCGGCGAACTGACCGCCCGGCGCAATGCGCTGCTTCCGGCGCTTCGCGCGGCGAAAGCGGCCGCTGGTCCGTATGTTCGCGCCCCCGGCGAAACCGCCCGTGCCTGGGTCCTGCGCTATTTCAAGTTCGACGACGACGCACAGGAATTGGCCGCCGCCGTCGGAGGGATCGAGGATAGGCGACAGCGGTTGTTCCGGGCAGCCAAGGAACTTCGGGGGGATCGCCTGCCGAGTATGGACTTGTACGACGACAGCCCGACGCTGCTTGTTGAGGTAGAGGCACGCCGTACGGCGGCGGTGCGTCGGGAACTGGAACGTCGTGAGGCTGAATACGCCGCGCGTCCGGTTGGCGACCGGGAATGGGACGATGAGTTGCGCCGCCTCGCCGGGCTTGACCGGTACCTCACCCGAGGCCCGATCATCGAGCGTGTCCGGACCTGAGTCCGGCCAATGGCGGCCGGCCTTGGCTGCAGGGAAGTCTCTAGCCAAGCTGACGGCTACGGCACCTCCGTCGCCTCCGCTCCGAGCAGCCGGAGCTGCACGCCCGCGTCCTGGCCGGCGAGCGGCTCGCCGCACAAGGCAATGGTCGAGGCGGGGTTGCTGTGTGTGAGCTAGGGCAGCGTGCGCGGCTGTAGCGAATAGATGATGCCGCGCACCACCCGCCCGTGCTGGTCATACGTGACGCTGGACTGCAGCGCACCGCCGGGATGCCAGCGCGCTGTGCAGGTCGTGTCCGCCGTCCCCCGGTCGGGGCGGCAGCGGGTCACGATGGTCTGGGCGGCGGAGGCATGCCCGGCCGCCGCTACAGGAAGCGGCAACAGGGAGAGCAGCGCGGCGGCCAGGGCCATGAGACGAGAGGACATCAGGGACGCTCCTTTCTCGACGATGAAGCGTGGAGTCTACAAGAACACCGGCGATAGCGGGGGTGGGGCCGCGGCCGGCAAGGAACCGGCTGGCGCTGCCGTGTGTAACAGCGGGCGGCCCCTCGCCCTCGGACCGGCGGTCCACACGCCGATCCGCCGCGCTTCGCCTTCCCCAGGCGCCCCCGAGCTGGAAGTGCGCGCCGGCGTGCCCGACGCCGGGCCATGCTACCCCACGCGGGCTACGGCGTCACGCGCCACCGGCGACAGGAATGCCCTCAGGACCGCCCAGGATGCCCCAGGACGGCTCCGGGACAGCGCGCGGCTACGCGAATACCTTGAGGTGGTGCGTTTCCAGGAGGTGGGCGACCGTAGCGCGCTCGGGCAGGTCGTCCAGGTTCACTCCACGGCTGACGGAGAGGAGCTCGACGCCGATGGGCGTGCCGTCAGCGGCGTAGTCGATCCGGCGCTCGCGGTCGATATCCTCGCCGTAGGCATACGGCAAGGCGCGCAGCATGATGTAGGCCGCGTCGGCTTCCCGGTCGTAGCGCAGCGTCGCTTCCATGCTCCAACTCCCTCTAGTCCGCCGCGGCGATGATGTGCGGGGGCGTCGAGTCCTTCCCCGCAACTACCTTGATCCGCCGCCCGGCCGACCGGCCGATGTAGATCGGATTCCCGTCCCGGTCGGTGTACGAGGTGTGGAAGTTCGCCAAGACGTCCTCTACCTCCGCGTCGCTGATGTGGCGCTCGGCCATGCGCTCACGGGCATGCCGCGTGTAGGTCGGCCGTGGCGTCGCGTCGGGATCGTGCATCTCTTGGACCGCCTGTGACTCCCAGTCTACATCGTCCCCCGTCGCCTGTCTACCGCGCTAGAGAATGTGGGACGGCTCTACTGCTCGCCCGAACAGCCGACGCCACCAGGATGCGCGTGACGACTCCGGCCGTGCCGGCAACCGCGTAGCGCTACGCGGTTCCTCGTGCGGAGGCAGCGCCAGCACGCGCGTCAACTCCGCTTCGAGATTGCGGGCCCGCTCCTGCCACATGGCCGCAGCGGACGCCATCTCTCGCGCCTCGTGTTCGGCCTTACTCCGTTCCTCCCGTTCCTCGTGGAGCAGGGCGACCAACGCGACTACAGCGGCGGTATCCGCAACTATCCCTTGTGGTAACTGTCCGTCCTCGGACGGACGATCTAGCCCTGGGTGGCTGGCCGCGAACGGACTGCCATTCCTGGTACGGCCATCCCGTCCTTGTTTGGCCAGTGGTTGGCTGTCCTCGGACAGTCGGAGTTGGCGTGCGCCTTCAGTCCAGCGCGTGGCGTAGCGCCCTTCCTGGACATAGCGACGGACACTGCGGATGGAAACGCCAAGTACTTTGGCCGCCTCCGGAAAGCCTAACCATTGGCCCTGACCGTCCATGGTCACCGCTTCTGTCCCCCATCGGACAGTACTAGGCGGCGGGGTCACAGACACGTCGACCAGGACGGCGGGGCCAATCCCAATGCCGGAGCGGATTAGTGAGCTAGCCTAGCGCCGAAAGGACCGGCAGTCTTGCGGCTTGTGTGCGTTCCGTCGCCGCGCTGCCGGCCTGGCCCCACAACGCCTCAGGATCGCGCCAGGATGCCCGTGACGCCCTCGGACCGGTCGCCGTCGCGGGATAATAGCCATCCGGACGCGACCACATTGGAGGAGGCAACCATGCATTCGCAACGGCGGCCGGCGGTGGTGGAGCTTCGTTGCGCGTTCGACCGCCCCGTCGATCCCGCGACCCAGCGAGCTATCCGGGACAGTCTGCGCGAGTTCTTCCAGGCGCAGCCGGGCTACCTGTGGGACAGCGACGGGACCGCCGCTTGGTCGGCGGGGCTCGGCACGTCCACCTCGTACACCAGCACGTGGGCGAGCGAGGACCAGGCGCTCGACGCCGCGGAGCAGGCGCGGGTGTGGCGCGACCGCAACGCGGGCGGGTTCGGGTGGGCGACGTGCGACATCACCGTGAGTCCCGAGCACGACGACTAACGAGCGTTTCGATGCCAGGATTGCAGCGGTTTGGGTGCGTTATAACCGACGATAACGCACCCACGCGCGCCGGGCGTGGCCCCCTGAGCAATGCCCGGCGGCACCGAGGGGCGGGGGTCCTGGCCCCGGTTGCGGATTCCGCGGCCATCGCGCATCATGGCGTCGGGGTCCTCCCGGCGATGGCCCCGCGGTCGCTGGGATCGGACCGGCGCGGGACGGGAGCCTCGGACGAGACAAGGAGCGATGGGATGCGACTGGGTCGGGCGCTGGCCCGCGGCCTGCCCTGGGGGCTGGCCACCGTCGAGGCTGGGGCGATCTACCTGCTGGTGCGCCAGCACGGCCGGCTGCTGCTGGCCCAGGACGAGCTGCGCGAGCGCCTGGACAAGACCGAGCAGACGGTGCAGGGCCTGGCCGCGCAGCTCGCGGAGGTGCGCCGGGCAGCGCCGGCGGCCGCGGCGCCCGCGGCCGCCCAGATGCCCGCCGGCCTGCCCATCGGGAGCCCTGCCCCGGCCTTCGCCCTGCCCGACCTGGAGGGCCGGGAGCGCACACTCCGGGACTTCCTGGGCCAGCCCCTGCTGACAGTGTTCTTCAACCCGCAGTGCGGCTTCTGCCAGCAGATGGCCCCCCGCCTCGGCCAGCTCTCCCCGGCGGGCGCCCGCGTGCTCCTGATCAGCCGTGGCGATCCCGCCGAGCACCGACGCCTGGCGGCGGAGCACGGCTGGCGCTGCGACGTGCTGCTGGACCCGACGAGCAGCACGATGCAGACCTACCGGGCGGGTGGGACACCGATGGGCTGCCTGCTCGACGCCGACGGTCGCATCGCCAGCGAGCTCGCCGCGGGGGCGGAGGCGGTGCTGGCGTTGCTGGGCCCGGCTGCGCAGGGCGCGGCGGGGAACGGGAGCGCGAACGGGCATGCGGGTGACCTCAGCGCCGAGGTGCTGCGGGAAAAGGCGCACGCTGTCCAGGAGCAGGCGCGGGCGGCGGGGCTAGCGGTACGGGAGAGCACCCTCAACCGCCAGGGCCTGCCGGCGGGCACGAAAGCGCCGGGCTTCCAGTTGCCGGACCTGCAGGGCAAGCAGCACACCCTGGCCGAGTTCCGCGGCAAGCGGGTGCTATTGGTGTTCTCCGACCCCGACTGCGGCCCTTGCCAGGCGCTGGCGCCGGACCTGGCGCGGCTGCAGCGGGAGCAGGGGGACCGCCTGCAAGTGGTCATGATCAGCCGGGGCGAGCTGGCCGCCAACCTGGCCAAGGCCGCGGAGCACCGGCTCCCCTTCCCGGTGCTGCTCCAGCAGGGATGGCAGGTCTCCAAGGACTACGCCATGTTCGCCACGCCGATCGCGTATTTGATCGATGAGCAAGGCGTCATCGCTCGGGACGCGGCCATCGGCGCGGACGCCATCCTAAAGGTGGCCGGGGGCGTACCGGCCTGAGCCGGCCGGGTCGGCCGGCCCGCCCCCCGGGGCGGGCGCCGCTCGTGGACAGATCGCTCGCGTCGTGCGCGAGCCGCCCTGCGCGGCCCGGCCGGGAGATCCCGGCTGGGCCGGGGCGCGACACTGGTGGGACTCGCCGCGGGGTGGAGCAGTGGCAGCTCGTCAGGCGCAGAACCGGAAGGCCGGCGGTTCGAATCCGCTCCCCACAACCCGTGCAGTGCGGGCAGTATCCTCCGGCGCATGGACCGCGGCACCCGCGAGGAAGACGATGGGATCCGCAGCATACCGCTTGGCGTTGGTTATGGTCCCGCCGCTCTCGGAACCCCCGGCTGGACAGCGCCACCGTCGCGCGGGACGCACGCCTGTTCGCCGCCGGCGCGAGTTGGCGATAGGGGCAAGGCGGGGCGCCGGCCAGGGACGCAACCCCGACCGGCGCCCCAGGTATGCCTTCCCTTAGGCGGGGCAGGGACAAGGGCGCGTGCAGAGGAAGGGCGGGGAGCCGCCGCTACCGAAGTTACTGCACAACGTCCCCGAGGGGCAGTCGGCATCGGTGCTGCAGAACTTAATGGGGAAGCCCGCGTCGGCGCAGTACGGGCCCGAATGGTTTTCGTCGACTATACACGTACAGTTCGCGCTACAGGTGCGGCTGCCGCAGAGGACGGTGGTGCACGACTTGAAACATCCGCCGTTCACGCATATCTGGCCGGACGGGCAGGCGCCGTTGCAACAGATCGCGGCGGCGATGCAGGCGCCGTTGCAGGGCTGGAAGCCCGCGTTGCAGGTGAAGCCGCACATACCGGCCGTGCAGGTTGGGGTGCTGTTGGCCGGCCCCGGCGGGCAGACCTTGCCGCAGGCGCCGCAGTTGCTCACGTCGGTCGCCGTGTTGACGCACGCGCCGCCGCAGGCGGTAGTGCCGGGCGGGCACCGGCAGGCGCAGGCGGCGGGGTTGAAGACCTGCCCGTCAGGACAGAGGTTGGAGAAGCAGGCGCCGGCGCAGGCCACGGTACCCTGCGGGCAGACGCAGGCGCCGCCCGTGCAGCTCGCCCCCTGCGGGCAGACCTTGCCGCAGGCGCCGCAGTTGTGGACGTCGGTCTGCTCGTTGACGCAGGCGCCGTTGCAGAGGGTGAAGCCGGCGTTGCAGGCGAAGCCGCAGACGCCGCCGACACAGGTCGCGGTGCCATTCGGCGGGGCCTGACAGACCTTGCCGCAGGCGCCGCAGTTGTGGACGTCGCTCGCCAGGCTGACGCAGGTCTGGTTATTGCAGCAGTTCGGCGTCGCCGCCGGGCAGCAGGCCACGGCGCTGGTGCCCGCGCCGCAGACGTCGGGGTGGCCCGTCGGGGCGGCCGGGCCGCAGGTGGCGCACAGCCCCTGGCCGTGGGCCGCGTCGCTCTTGCACTCGCCCCGCCCCGGCCCGGGCGGCTCCACGTCGTTGCAGAAGTGGGCGCAGTCGCTGTTGCCGCCGGGATCGGCCAATGCCTGTCCCGGGATCGCGGCCACCACGGCCGCGCCTACGACCCCGCCGAACTGTTTGAGCGCCTGGCGGCGGGATTTCCCGCCCGCCACCGCCCGCGCCAGGTCGTCGAACCAGCGTTGCATGATCCGCTCCTCTTCCTCGTGACACACGGGCCGCCCCCGCGGCGCGGCCCCCACGGACCCCCGATAACACGCACGATTCCCTGCCCGGCGGCTCACCTCCCCTCTCCGGAGACGCCGCGGGGGCAGCCCCCATAGGAGTGGGCAGGTTTTCCGATTCCCAGAGGGCTCCGACAGCAGGTTGGCGCGCTCGCCCCTCTGGGGAATCGAAAAGGTGCCCACTCCTATGGGCAGCCCCCCCCTTCCGCCGGACGGCGCTCGAGCGGCGGGCACGACGGCACGACGGAGGGACGGACCGCCGCGCTGGGCGGAGCATGGACGCCGCCGGTTGGTTTGTCAAGGCCGGTGGGAACGGGGTTCCCCGAGAGGAGGACCAAGCGGAGTCGAGGGGGCGTGCGCACGCCCCCGGCTTCCGCGGTCGATACCGGGGCGAAGCGGAGCAAAGCGCCATCCAGAAGCGCCTCGACCATCTCGGCCTCGCCGAGCCTGCCATCGGAGCTCTCTAATCTCCGAAAAACCCCAAAAGGGAACCGCCGGCGGAGCAAGGGCGGCGCCCCGCGGGAGCGCAAGGACGCCCATGGCCGGCTGCTGGTGCAACTGGCCGATGCCACGACGGCCACGTCCAACGCGCACGCACGTGCGGATGCTCCCGGGACGCCCGAGCGCGGCACGGAGGCCCTGCTCGGGCAGCTCACCACCGAGCGCGACCGGCTGGCCGAGCAGGTGCGTTTCCTCAGTGACCAGCTCGACCACGCCACCCAGGCGCAAAGCGAGCTGCGCCAACTACTGGCCCGCGAGCAAGCCCGCACCCTGGCCCTGCCGGCCGGTGCCGGCCGACCTGACGAGATCCCGCCGACGACATAGACCCCGCCCCGCTGGTGGCCGTGGCTTGGTAGGCGATGATATCCCGAGAAAAGCAGAAGCCGCCCGGAGGCGGCTTCGCGCCCAGCTCCCGAAGGACCTGGGGGGGTTACAGCACTACCGTACCGAATGGCGCCGGGATAGTCAACAATCCGTCCGGTCGTGCTATGTCGCTGAGGGAAACGCGTGAACACCAACGTCTACGTCGATGGCTTCAATCTCTACTACGGCTGCCTTAAAGGAAGCCCCTACCGCTGGCTGGACCTCTCCAAGCTCTGCGCGGCGCTCTTACCCCGGCACACCATCCACCGCATCCGCTACTTCACGGCTCGGGTAGAGGCCCGAGCTAGCGACCCCGACCAGCCGACGCGCCAGGCTACCTACCTCCGAGCGCTCCAGACCATCCCCAACCTGTCGATCCACGAAGGGCAATTCCTCTCTCATCAGGTGCTCGCCACCCTGGCTACCCCATTGCCGAACGGCACCCGCACCGTGACGGTCTGGAAGACGGAGGAAAAAGGCTCCGACGTCAACATCGCGTCCTACCTGCTGCTCGACGGGTTCCAGCGCGACTATGAGGCGGCCGTTGTTGTCTCGAACGATTCGGATCTGGTGACACCGATCGACATGGCGCGCCGCGAGTTCGGCCTGCCGGTCGGCGTCGTCAACCCCTACTCACGACCGAGCCGCGAGCTCCTGCGCGTCGCCACGTTCTTCAAGAGCATTCGCGCCGGAGCCCTCCAGGCAAGCCAATTCCCACCGGTGCTGCACGATCAGCACGGCCCGATCCGCAAGCCGGCATTGTGGTAGACCCCTTCATCGGCACTGGCGGTATGCTGCTCATCGCCCGCGCTATCGGCCCCGGCAAGACCGTCTCGCCGCCTACAGCCCCATTGTTCCTAACGCTGGTTGGTCATGTTGGGGCGTCAAGCGGGAGCGACCGATCGACATGATCGAGGAGCGCCGCCAACTCCGGCGGCGGTGGCGCTGTGGACCAGTGGCGCCAGTAGATATGGAGACGCGCCCACGGGCACAGCCAGCGGCGGACCTGGCGTAGGGTGTCGGCCCAGACCAGCCGCCCGGCTGATTTTTTTCCCCGCTTGTTCGGTGGCGGCTGGGCCCGTGGACTGCGGCTGCGTCGGGCCGCCGACCAGGAGGCTGAAGGTGAAGGCGAGCATGACGAGGAGCCAGTGGCGCACAATGGCACGTTCTGACCGCATTTGGAAGTCAGCCCAGCCAAGTTCATGTTTGCTCGGTTTGTAGAAATGCTCAATCCAGTCGCGCCAGCAGTACCATTGATAAACCTCCGCCGGCGCAGCCTCTTCCCGTGTCAGGTTGGTGGTCATGTACCAGGTGGTGTCGGCCTTGAGCGTGACCGGGTCGTCGGTGGCAGCGACCAGGCGCACCAACTGATCGGGGCCGTACGTGTTCCCCAACGACAGTTCGGCGACGTAATGGACCAGTTCCTTGCTGTGGCTGTCGGTGCGCACCGTCTGCTGCCACTGTTCTGGGGACAGGCGCTGGGCCGCTTCGGCGGGAGTGAATGCCGGCGGATTGGCCTCATCCTCCACGACCTGCCAGGTGCCCCGGTTGGGCCGGACGGCCAGAACGTACTTGAGGCCGGCGGTGAACAGCCGCGCCTCCAACTTGGGGTTCTCGCCATAGACACAATCGGCCACGACGATCCTGAAGGGAATGCCAACGGCGCGGGCCTCTTGGATCAACTCCCATGCCAACTCGGGCTTCGTCTGGAAGGCTGGATCGCTCTTGCCCTGGGCAAGCCGGGACGCCGGGCGGTACGGCTTGACACCGAGGGGGACATGCCGGGTTCCGTCGGTCCAGTGGCTGGTAACCGAAACGACCCCGTTGGCGGTGTGCCCCAACTTGCCGATGTACTGGTTGGCGGCAAGCACGATCCGGCGCCCACGCTTGGGGTCGCCGGTCTCGTCCACAATGAGGACGCTGTCAGCGTGAGGCGCCAGGGCGGGATGGTTCTTCCACAGCTCAAACCGCCGCTGATTGAGCGCCTGAGTGTCCCAGGGCGCGTCGTGCAGGAAGTGGTGCAGCCGCTGCCGCTCGGCCCCGGGCACCAGCGAGGCCAACACGGTCAGCGTTTTGTTGTGCTCGCGCGGGAGGAGGAGGCCGATCAGGTACTGCCGGAGCGCCTGACGTTCGGCGAGCCGGCAGAACAGATCGTCGAACTCGGCGCAGAAGTGATCGACCGTCTCCGTCGTCGGTGGGCTAGGCTTCCGCGGCGTGGGCAAGGCGCACCTCCTAAGCGGCAACGACACAACGCAACGTCAAGCAGCCTCGCACAATCCAGACCCGAAGCTGACCAACCAGCGTTAGCAAGAAAAGACGATACTTCCCGCCACGGAAGGCCAACAGCAACAGCATTCCATCGCGTTGTGCGATGTTGCCCGGCGTCGCGTGGTATTGCAGGAACCAAGTGACAAGTGTCTACGGTTGTGGGCGGACAATCACAAGGCAGTGGGGACTCAATGCCGGATTCAGCCCAGAAGACCCATCGACCTTATGGCTGGAAAGTCGTCAAGACCATTAGCCAATGGGGGTGGGTCTTTTGGCCCATCGTCATTACAGGCCCGTTCTTGGTAAAATATGAAAGCTACTTTTGTTCGATGTAGCTAAGGAATGCCAAGGCGCCGCCCCCAGTGCTCAACAGGAAACGGCGCCGGACCCCGGAGGGAGGCGCAGTGCTCTACCAAAGCCCTACGCCGATGAAGACTACCGACAGACACCGGCAGTCGTCTATCCCCCCCGACCCGGCTACTTCACCTGCCCAACAGCGGCGCCTCCCCACCAGTCACCAGAGGTGCAACACGTGTCCATCCCTACCTTCCTTCGCACACAGCGGACACTCTGCGGCCTGAGTGTTGCCAAAGCGGCCGCAAAGTCTGGGATCAGCTATTGGACCTGGCGGAATGTGGAGCAGGGACAGCAGAAACCGCCCTCACCGGACATCGCCCGGCGCATGGCCGAGGTGCTGCACTGTGCGCCGAACGACCTGTACAACGCCGCGCTGGACCCCGCCCAAGCATCGGAGAGTGAGGTAGTCAGTGCCGCGCCAGCCAGATGATAACAAGCTACCCACCAGTATTACCGGAGCAGTAGATCGCTGGCGAAAGGACTTCAACGCGAAGAAGCAGGCTGCGGAAGATCGGCTGACCGCCTGGGCTATCTCCGGCCTGTGCGCCGGCGGTAGCCCACCGACCCAGTTTCAAGCGGCAATGGTCGGGTACGTCGACCCGCCTCCCGACGTCGCTGCGCTGCTGGGACGCCCCCCCGACGACGGCAACGCTGCTACCCCACCCATCCAGCATTTCGACCCGGAGATCCCGAGCAGCGCGGAGGAAGCACTGCCGCCCGAGCTGCGCTCACCCGGTCTACAGGGTGACCTGTATTGATTCCAGCGTGTGCTCCTGCTGCTCAACTCGCAGAAAGACGCGGCGGACGTCACCGCCTGGACCATCTTCCAGATAGAGCAACACGGTAGCGACCGCTACACGCTGCGCTGGTGTATCGCCGATCCCAAAACCATCATCGGCATGCCCGACCGCCATGGCACCTGGGACGACCTGTTCACCCCGCCGAAGCTCACCACGCTCGTGCGACATCCCGGCCCCTGGCAGGCAGGACGCGCGGCCGTACCCTCGGCAATGCCCTTTCAGGTAGTCCGGTACGCCATGCTCGAGGCCGGCCACCCCGACCAGTGGGCCACCGTAGACAACGTCGCCGTCTATCGCAAAGAGGATCCCGACCACGATCAACACGTCGAGGTACAACGGCGCTGCGACGCCAGGACCCCGGACGCTATGCTCGCCGAGCTCGCCAACGTCGCAGGCGACACGGTAGCTGACGTCTACGCCGCCATCACCGCCCGCTACATTGCCGAGTACGCGCCAGCCGAGGGGATCGTCGCCAACGTCGATGACATCCTCCGCGATCGCGGCCTAGCGCCGGTCACCAAACGCTCCGACCACTATAGCCATGGCTACCGGACGGAGGATCGCCTGGCTATAGGCAAAGCCTTTGAGGAGCTGACACGTTGGTTTCTCACCGGTCGGCTCACGAGCTGGCAGGCAAAACGCGGCAAGAAGCAACAGCCCCTCAACATCAGCTCCGTGCTGCTCAGCATCACCGACACTGTCACCCAGACCTCCTTCGACGGGCAGGAAATCCCCTTGGTCATTCGCGCCGTGCTCGGCGAGTACACCCGGCACTTCCTGACCAGTGGCGCCGGCCGGCAAACAGCGCTCCTGATGCAACAGGCGCTCCGCTACGACCCACACAACGAACAGGTAGAGAAGCGACTGGCCTATCATTTGGCCTTTCACTGGCGAGAAGCCAGCCACAGCCGCACCTACGATCAGCCCATGCTCCTCTCGCGGCTCCTCCAAGAGGCGCGCATCGACACGGGCGGCCCGACCCAACGGAAGTTCCCCGGCCGCGCCATCGATCGCTGGGTCCACGCCCTTGACACGCTCAAACGAGACGGCGTGATTGCTCACTATGAATTCCTGCCGGGGAAAGACGACGCGCCAAGGAGCAAGCCAGATCGCTGGCTCGCACAGAAGATTGCCATTACGCCGCCGGAGTGGGTACCGAAACAATACTGGTCTCTCGGTGTCCACAATCCACGCCTACGAGCGCTCAGTGGAAATAGGCTACGGACGGTGTGGAGAATCCCCCCTGGTAGCCTCCCCCATGAAGTCTATAAAGACTACTGCGCCGACCGCGCGCTAGCGCGCGGTGCCGCGATGAGGGATAGTCCGAACAGCGACCACCGGCCGGCCACTGATTCGGAGGTTTCCCCCTTGAGCGCGACGACCACGAACGGCCCTGCCGCCCCGCCTGCACAGCCCCAGCTCTACGCCCTCGATGCGCTCCTGGCTGCCTGGGAGCAGGACGCCACCGCGGCCCATGACGCCTATACCACCGGTCAGCAGCGCGGTCCGGTGACGTCGCTCCCCACCGTGGACAAGGATCTCGGCGGCTTCCTCGCCCCCGGCGTCCACGTCGCCCACGGCTCCCCCGGCGTGGGCAAGACGGCCTGGGCGCTGCAAACCGCCGCCGAGTGCGGCTGTCCGGCCCTGTTCGTCACCACCGAGATGGGCGCCCTGGAGCTGTTCCGCCGCGTGACGGCCCGCGCCACCGGAACCTTCCTGGGCAAGCTCAAGAGCGGCGAGCTCGAGCCGGCGCACTCGCTCGCCCTGGCCCGGCAAGCCGCCAAGGCTGTCCCCATGCTGGCGCTCGCCGACGCGACCCAATGCTTTGCCGCGCCGGCCTGGCTGCAAGCCGCCGCCAGCGGACTGCGCGCCCGCTATCAGGCCGCGCACCTGCTGATGGTGGTCGATAGCGTGCATAGCTGGAGCGAACAGGCGGCTAGCAACGTCCCGGAGTACGACCGGCTCAACGCCGCGCTCCTGGCATTGGGGAGCCTCGCTCGCTCCCTTGATGTGCCCATCCTCGCGGTCGCCGAGCGCAACCGCGCCAGCATGAGCGTGGGCGGGCTGTCGGCGAGCGCCGGGTCCAGGAAGTTCGAGTACGCCGCCGAGACCGTGTTCGACCTCAACCGCGAGAAGGACACGCCGCCCGACGCCGCCGGCGAGGCGCCCCTGACGCTGCAGATCCAGAAGAACCGCAACGGCAGCGCCGGCCGCTCCATACGCCGCGCCTTCGCCCTGGCGCCAACGCCGGCGCTGCCGAGCGCTGAGGCCGCGGCCCCTACCGAGGACTGGCGGCGTATCTGGGATGCCGCGCGCCCGCTCGCCGGGACCGTCGGCACCGACTACCTGACCGGCCGCGGCATCCCGCTTGAGCACGCCGCGGCCGCCGGCGCGCGCTACGGCTACGTGTGGCGTCGGCCGGCCGTGTTGTCTATTTCCTACTTTCACACGTATCTCGGCTGTACCCCTGTATCGGGAAAGCATAAACTTCCGGGGGGACCATGCCGCAAACGGCAGTTTACGGGAATATCCGATAGCTTGTATACAACACCGTAATGCACCCGTGGGGCGTCGTCCCACAAGTCATCCACTATCATCGTCTCAGAAGTGGGGAGGGGGGTAGGCATGCGCTTCGGGACCGAACGGCCAGCATGCGGCAACGTGGCTATATGGGGCGGCAAATCATCCGGACGGACTCACTCGAACTGGCGAGCTTCGCCGCCCGTGGCGAGGTGGTACTTGCGCTGGAGGTCGAGCGTGGTCGCCTGGTCCGGCGGGCCGCCGAGCCGCGCCCGCAGGGCGGCCATTTCCCGCCAGAACCCTTCGTAGCCTGGCGGCGAGAGAACGACCAGAATGCGCGCGGGACCGGACCCCGCATTGGCAATGCTATGCAGCGTGCCCCGCGGGGCGAGCATCACTGCGCCGGCCGCGCCCGTCAGGTACTGGTCGCTGACCACCAGCTCGACCGTTCCCTCCAGGACGTAGACGGCCTCGTCGGCGTCCTGGTGGATATGCGGTGGCGGTCCGGGCGCCGGCGGCGGGGCCATGGTGAAATCGGTCAGCGAGAACTTGCCGCCGGTGTCCACCGCGCTCAAGGGGAATGCGGCGCGGTTGGGCCCGAGGTCGGCCTTCTCCACGTCCCCAGCCGCGCGCAGGACGCCCGCCAGTGCCCACCCGGCCATCGCTCCCCCTCTCTAGGCCGATTCCGCGCGACCTTCCAGCATCCGTCCGCCGACGGTGGCCCCGCACGGCCAGATTACTTCCCGTCAGCATATCCCCACGGCCCGCGTCGTCAAGTTCGCCCGGCGCCGCCGCGTCCGCGGGAAAGGGGGTTGGCGTGGCTCCGCAGTTCACCGCGCTCTGCCGGCGGCCTCGAAAAGATACAAGCCGTAGCGGCCGTTGCAACCAGGCGACTCTAGCAGACCTTGGTTATACTGGGCCATCGCTCGGTCGCCTTCGTGAGAGGAAAGCACCTTTGTCTGTACTCACGCTGCTGATCATCCTGTTGATCATCGCGATCATCTTCGGGGGCGTCGGCTACGGCCGTTATGGTGGGGTCAGCATCGGGCCGGTAGGCATCATCATCTTGATCATTCTCATCCTCTGGCTCACCGGGAACTTACACGTATAGGCTCGGTCGCCGCAGTTGCCGGAACTCCGCCGGTTCCACGCGGGAATGGCCTGCCGCTCGATGCCGTGCATAGACCAAAGAGGAAATCGCATCATGCAGGAGACGCCACGCCAAGAGCCGACGTATGTCTTGGGAGCATCCGACGCCGAGACTCAGCGCCTGATGCTCCAGGCCGACCTCTATGGCCGGACCACCCGACGATTTCTCCAGGACGCTGGCGTCACCACCGGCATGCGGGTACTGGACGTCGGGAGTGGCGCCGGAGATGTAGCATTCCTGGCTGCCGAGTTGGTCGGCCCGTCCGGGGCGGTCGTCGGCGTCGACGTGAATCCGGCGGTCCTTGCTACCGCCTGGGCGCGCGCCCAGGCGGAGCGCCGGGACAACCTCGTCTTCGTGGAGGGCGATTGTCGGACAGCAGCGCTCGGGAGTGACTTCGACGCGGCCATCGGCCGTTTTGTCTTGATGCATACCAGCAACGCTTCCCAGACGCTCCGTACTATCGCGGCCCGAGTGCGGCCTGGCGGCATCGTGGCCTTCGCGGAGGGTGACTTCGCCACCGCACTTGGGTACGTGCGCGCTGGCCCAACGGGCCTGAGCCGCTCGCTGTGGGAGTGGACTGCTGAACTGTGGCGGCGACTGGACCTTCCCATTGCTATGGCCCCCGTACTCTATCGGGCTTTTCTGGAGGCGGGGTTGGGCGCGCCGGAGATGTTCCTCCACGCCCCCCTGGGCTGCCGGGACGACTGGGCCGGCTACAGCGTTGACGCCCAATCGGTCCGCAGCATCGTTCCCTTGTTGGAGCGGTACGGCATCACGACCGCCGAGGTTCTGCAGGTAGATACTTTGGCCGAACGGTACCACGCCGAGGTAGTCCGCACTGGCATTCCCTTCATGCTGCTGCCCCTGGTGACGGCCTGTGCGCGCACGCCAGCAAGTTAGCGACTTCGCGGGCGGCGCCAGCGTTCGGGGCAGCGGTCGGCGGCGCTCCACGCCACGTTCGCCGTCCGAAGGCGTTGATTTTCGCTAGGAGCCTGTCGGAGAGGAGGAAACGTCCAGCTCTCTGCCCCGATTTCGCTATCTATCGGGGTCACGGAACCGCTCTTCGCCGCATTTTGAAGGCAAAACGACCCGCCCAAACAAGCCAAAGCGGCGATCTGGTTTTCTCTCCGACAGACTGCTAGTTTGTCAGAAAGGGACCAGCTGGTGTTCCGCTACCAGGGGGAATGTTAAGGTCGCTGCGGCCAGGGGCAAAGTAGATCACTCAAGAACGCCTCACCGCCGATCAATTCCTGTAGGCACCGGCAGAAAAGTTCCCAGAAGAACGGGTGTCGGTACTTCTTCGCCGGTTGGCAGTCTAATGCACGCGTGGCAACCGGGCGACGCGACGGGGAAATTGGTCGGAGTGCGTTTGCCAGCGGAAGATTCGGCACTTCATGACCACCGCCAGCCAAGCATCACCTGCTCATACTACGCGGCTAACTTCGTCCTCACATTGCGGCTGGTGACAGCTTCCGTTGCACTACCCCATGTGGTGCATGCCGTGGCGCTGGCCTCGGCGATCATCGACCGCCTGGTTCATCGCGGCCAGGTCGTCTCCCTCAAAGGCCCCTCCTGGCGAATCAAGGATCGGCCATTGCTCGGCGATCCGCCCGCCACAAGCACTGCGGAAGGCGGACCGGATGCCTGAGTTCAGCGCCGCTCATTGCCCACCGCTGCTGACGACGCTGACGGCTTGACCCGCATGCAGAGTGCAAGGACGCTGGCTGCGACCGCGGATTCGCGCCCCCCAGATCTCGTTCGGCTCCGGCTGAGCGATCGTGGCAAAAGGCCAGGCAGCCAGCCGGTTTGTACCAGTTTCAAACCGGAATTCTGTCCACTTGACAGTCGGCGGTCACAACTGTATCGGCCGCCTTGAATTCTGTGACCTGTTGATCCGCCGACCTGACATACTAGCCCGTCGCGGTCACGAGCTTCCACACGTTCGCTTACGCGACGGAGTGCCCCAGGGTCACAATGTGCTGGCGGGTTCGGCATCGTCCGCGAGCGCGTAGGCCATCGCCTGCTCGAGTGACATCACATGGCCTTCGATCCAAGCCGCCGCAAACTCGTTGTCTCCTAGGTCGGCACGAGCAGCGTCGATCGCTCGATCCCAGTCTGCTTGGTCAGCAGGAACCAATCGAACTCCCAAGGCCAAGCGCAACGTCTCCGCCGCCGCAAAGAGCCGCACTGATCGCACGAGTTGCCGCGTCGCCGCGGCCACGTGCCCCAACCCGGCCAGACTCAAGAAGAGCTCCCAGTTGATGTCCGTGTCGCGAGACCGCACCAGTCCTTCTCGAAAGCACGTCACCGCCCGACGGTAGTCGCCGCTGCCGCGCGCGGCATTGCCCAACGCGTTCAAGGTATCGCTCACCGCCAGGTCTCCCATCTCCTGGCGGATTGCCAGGGTGTGCTCGTAGAGCCTGGTCGCCAGCTCGTACTCTCCCCGCAACACCGCCACATGGCCCATACCCGCAAGCCCCATGGCGAGCCCCGACTGGCTACCCGTCGCTCGGAAGCGCGCGACGCTCTCTTCGTGGAGCGTGCGGGCTGTCACCGTATCACCCGCGGCCGCCACGGCGTTCCCGAGGCAGTGCAGCGACCAGGCGAGATTCCACGAATCCTGGGCGCCTCGAAAGAGCGCTACACTCTCGCCGAGAAGGGACCGCTCGACAGACTCATCGGGCGCCAGGTGCGCCAAGGCATGGAGCGCCGCCGCCAATCCTACCTCGTCGCCAAGTTCGCGCCAAAGCGCGACACTCTCTTCGACGCGAGGCCGACCTCCCGCATGATCGCCTTGCAAGATAGCCAGCTGTCCCGCGGCGAACAGCGCCTGCGCCCGCGAGGCTGTCCGCCCTCCCGGAAGAGCGAGCAACCGCGCGAGCCATTCCCGCCCCTCCGTCACATGCCCGCGCACATACCAGAACCACCACAGCGGCGCCGCCGAGTGCAATCCCGCATCGGCGGCGCCGCTCGCAAGCGTCGTGCGCAGCGCCGCGCGCACATTGTCGTGTTCCTGCTGCAGGAGATGCTGCCACGCGAGCTCCTGGGGACCTCGCGACGCCAGCCCCGCCTGGGTCGCGAGCGCTCGGTAATACGCCGCGTGGCGTGCCCCGAGGACCGAAGCCTCGCCACGTGCCGCCAGCCGCTCACGGGCGTATTGGCGTAGGAGCTCCAACAGTCGATAGCGCACGAGCCCGTCCGGTCGCTCCTCCGTCGCCACCAGTGACTTATCTACGAGCCGCAGGAGGAGCTCGAGCACGAGATCGGTCGCGATACCCTCGCCGGAGCATACGGTCTCCGCCGCCTCCAGCGTCCAACCACCCGCGAAGACCGACAAGCGATTGAAGAGCGACCGCTCCTCCGGCGTGAGCAGGTCATAGCTCCAATCGATGGCGGCCCGGATCGTCTGCTGTCGACGCGGGGCGGTTCGGCCGCCGGTTAAAAGGCGAAACTGTTGGTCGAGCCGTTCCGACAGCTGCTGTACGGACAGCCCCCTCAGACGCGCCGCGGCGAGTTCGAGTGCGAGGGCAATGCCGTCGAGGCTGGCGCACACCTGTGCGACGGCGCCCGCGTTCCGGTCGTTGACGGCAAACTCCGGCTGGACCGCGCGGGCACACTCGACAAACAAGCGCACCGCCTCGGACTGGGTCAACCGGTCCGGCGACGGTAGCGCGTCGCGTGGCGGCAGGCTGAGCGATGGGACGCGGCGGTTGACCTCTCCCGCAATCCCTAACGCCTCCCGGCTTGTCGCCAAGATGCGGACATCCGGCGCCGCGCGCACGATCTCCTCGACGAACCGGGCGCACGCCTCGACGAGGTGCTCGCAGTTGTCGAGCACCACGAGCAGGCGCCGGCCGCGGAGCGCGGCGACGAGCGCGGCGCGCACGGGCTGACCTGGGGAGCCGCGCAGCCCGAGCGCCGCCGCGACGGCCGCCGAGACCAGATCCGGATCGGCCAGCGGGGCCAGGTCGACGAACCAGACGCCGTCGGGAAAGGTCTCGACGGTCGCCGCGGCGATCTCGAGCGCGAGGCGCGTCTTGCCGATGCCGCCTGTGCCGGTCAGGGTCAGCAGCCGCACGTTCCCGCACAGCAGCGCGCATCCCTCCCGCACCTCCCGCTCGCGCCCGATGAAGGGGGTGAGTGAGACCGGCAGGTTGTGGCGTCGCCGCGCGGAGCCGGGGAGCGGGGGCAGCGCCGGGACCGGGGGCAGCGCCGGGAGTGGGCCCGCGCGGAGGTCGTCCCGAGCGAACCGCGCGAACGCCTCCCGCTCGCTGGGGTCGATCGCCAGCGCGTCGGCGAGCTTGTCCGCTATTTGGCGGGACGCCCGAAGCTGGTCCGTCTCGATCTTGTGTATCGTCACTCGGGCGTAGCCGATCTGCTGCGCGAGCTCCGCCTGAGTCAGGTCGAGGCCCTTGCGGCGTCGCTGGAGCCAGGCTCCGAACGAGAGGTCGGCCTCCATCACCCCTCCGCGCGACGCGCCGCGTGTGTGGCGGCGGCGCGGGCACTATCACTCTTTGTATGCGCAACTCTATCACTCAGTGACTTACGCCGAACCCGAAGCAGTGGTTTACTGACCAGAGCAATTGGTCACCAGCCCACTCGTGGCACGCGCACGCGACAGCACAGGCGCGAAGGAGACCTGAGCATAGGAGGTTGATCGTCATGACCCAGCTTCCCGAGCCGTTCGGTATGTCCGTCACGGTCAGCGACATGGAGGCGGCCGCCCGCTTTTACGCGGACCTTTACCCCCACGACCGCGTTTCCGAGGGCGTGTTCGCCGGGATCAACTATCGCGCCCTCATGCGGGACGGCGAGGTCGTCACGTGCATCTTTCAGAAAGCCGACGGCAACCCCCTTGCCGACAACTTCCCGACACTGAAGGTCGACTCAGTGACCACCTACGAGGAGAAAGTCAAGCGGCTCGGAGGGAGCGTTTTGCTTCCCTTAAGCCGGTGCCCATGTACCGGGGCGCCGTTCGCGGTATGCGTCGACCCGAGTGGCAACCAGTTCATGATCAAAGAACCAAAGACGACCTGAGCCGCATCGAATCGCTGCTCTGACTGTGCTTTGCAGCTCCCCTTTGCACTGTTTTGCAGTTCGGCGTTGCACTCGGAGGTCCCGTGTCACGCGCAATACCCGCCGTTTGCCGCGTAGCGCTTGGCGCTTTTTGCAGTCCGACGTTGCACTGAGGAACTAAATCGTCCGGCGTCAGCACCCGCCAGCTCTGGAGGTAGTCGGCGGCGAAGGGGTGCGGCAGACCGAACCGCCGGCTCACGACGTACGCCGTCGCTTCCGCCTGCGCCTCCTTGCGGGCGCGGGCGAGCGTCTTCGCCTCGCCCTTATGCAACACCTCGTGGCTCCACTCGTGGAGCAGGATCAGCGTGCGGTTGCGGCTGTCCAGCCCGCGCCGGATCGCGATCACGCCGCCGGCGCTGGAGCCCTCCGCGCTGTCCAGGTCGTCGCGCTCCTCGACCCGGATACCCTCCGCTTGGACGGCGGCCAGCACGGCGGCGTAGCGCGCCTGCTGGTCGCCGGGCAGGGCGGGTCGATGGACGGGCAGGGTTGGCGGCTCCGTCAACTGGCCGGCGTCGAACACCGCCACGGCGAGGAACGCGACGCGCTGCTCTTCCTCGCCGTCGTCGGCGACGCGCGTATACGGGCGGGGGGCGAGGATGCGGATGCCCCGCTCCCCCTTGCGCACCCGGTAGCCCAACTTCTGCCAGGTCCGGTACCCGGCGACATAGCTGGCGGTCGGGCACTGGCTGCGTATCAGCGCCTGGTTACAGAGCGAGTACCGGTGGAAGCGGCCGGCGAAGTCCAGCGTGGCGCGGAGGCGGTCGCCCTTGCCGGCGGCGAGCTCCTCGGCCAGGGCGTGCAAGCCTTCCCGCACGGTCTGGAGCAGGGCGGCGGTTCCTTTCTCGTTAGCAGGCGGGGACGAAGGCGAGCATGGGCCGGCGGGCTGCCGCCGGGAGAGGCGGCGCCGGCGTCTCCAGGCGCCAGACCAGGCGCACACAGTCGGGGTCCCGGCGGAAGCCCAGCACCAGGCCGACGAACTGGTCGAAGTCGCTGGTGCGCTCGACGATCACGATGCAGGGTCCGCCGTCGGTGTCCGGTCGCATCGTGGCGAAGACGGTCACGGTTTGCATTGGTACGGTTCCTCCTTCACGCCCAGCCTATTTGGCTGCCGGTGTCTGGCCGGTGGGGAGCCGGTCGTCCGGCTCCCCTGCGCGCCTAGGGGGAGCACTCCCCCTAGGCGCGGGCGAAGCGGGCCATGCGCCGCTCGATCTCCTCGGCGCTGACCAGCGGGCGGGGGAGGCGGCGGGTCTCCTGGCAGAGGGCCGACGCCTTGTGCCAGCACTGGCCCTTGGCTCCCTCGTGCTGGCCGTGTGGGCAGTCGCAGGTGGCGTCCAGTTGGCCCAGGTTGCGGATGCGGACGGTATGGATGGTGTCCTGGTGGCTGGCGCTGCGCACCCGGTAGACGCCATCGCCCACACGGGCGGCCTGGTAGCCGCGCCGAAGCATGCGGGCGGCGCGCTCGGCGGCGGCGACCCAGTCGGCGGTGACGGGGGCGGTGATCTTGACCATTCGGGGCTGCTCCTCTCTATTACTTAGCACGATTATATTTTACCGGAATACCATAAGCGTGTCAAGTATTTGGGGCGCGCTACCGAAGATTCCTTGACGCGCGTAGGGATCGGCGGGTATGGTGCCGGTATGGACCAAGACGAGCTCCTCTCCCAGGCGGAGGCCGCGCGCCTCCTGGGCCTCACCCGCGCTCGGGTGGCGCAGCTCATCGACGCGGGCACCCTGCCCTATGTCGAGCGCGCCGTGATCGAGCGCGCCGTCCGCCGCTCGGAGGTCGAGCGCTTGCAAGCGACGCCCCGCCGTTCGGGGCGGCCGTCGAAGCCACCGGCGGCGCACGGCCCAGCAGACCAACGGACAGCGCCGCCGCCGTCCTGACGCCATCCTGGCGCGATTCTGAGCCGCTCCCGACGCCGGCGCCACTTCCCGCCCGCTCCGATGGCGGCATCCCTCCCCTCGCGGGATCGCCGGCCCTGGCGGCGCGCCGCCGGCGGTTCGGGAGTGGCGCCGAACGCAGGCGGGTCAAGGGCGAAGCCGCGCAGCGGGCGCCGCGGGCGACCCTTGACGCGCCGGGGGGTGGTCACCCACGCTGAAGAGGCGGTTGCCTGCCCCGCCGCGGCGCGCCAGGCAACCGATAACCAGCACGTCGCCCTGGTCCGCGCGCCCGCCGACCGAAATCGGCCGCCACATCCTCGGGAGCGTGCCGCGGCGGGCCGCTTCCCTGGCGGTTCGGCTGCGCAGCGGGGAGGCCCACCCTCGCTGCGCGCCGCGCCGCTGCGCTCCCGGCCAGGCCACCAGCCGCGCGCCGCTGCTCTGGAGCGCCCGGAGCACGGCGTGCCCCGCTTCCAGGAGCACTGGCGGCCCTGGCGTGTCCCACGGAGCGATCAGCCGCCGGTCGCCGCGGCATCGTCCGCCTCGTCGAGCGCCCGCAGCCGGTCGCGTAAGCTCGTCTCCGACCGTCGCCCCGCAGCGCTCGCCGCCGCTGCCGCCACCGGCAACGCCGCCGGCTGCACCCTGGCCGGCCCCAGCGCCCCCGCCACGGCCGGCCGTGGCGGACGGCCCCAGAACCAGCGCCCGGCCCGCACCGGCCGGCGGTTGCCCGTCACGATCAGCAGCTCGTCCTGCCGTAGTCGGCGCACCTCGTCCGCCGTCAAGAGCCGCCGCGCCGTCTGGTGCTCGCTGTAGCTCATGGACGTGACCAGCAGCCCCTCCGGCCGCCGGCTCGTGTACTCCTGCTGGACCGTCCACTCGCCGAGCAACCGCGACACCTGCTCGGCGGAGGGGTAGTCCAGCCCGTGCAGGATCACCTTGGTCGCGCAGTTGGCGCGGATGGTGTCCGCCCCCTCGTGGCCGTATAACCCGTCCAGTTGGGACAGCGCCTGCACCCCCAGCGCCAGGGCGATCCCCCGCCCTCTCGCCACCGTGATCGTCGTCGCGAAGTGCGGCAGGCAGCCCAGGTTGGCGAACTCGTCCAGCAGCAGCGTCACCGGCACGCCGCCCCGTTCCTGCGTCAGCTGATCCAGCAGCAGCGTGAAGAACACCGCCGACAGGCCGGCCAGCCGCGCGGTGTCCGCCTCGTGCAGCACCCAGTACACCGCCACGGGCTGCTGGAACAACAGCCGGAAGTCCAGGGGCCGCAGGTCCGCCGAGGTGACGCGCGCCACCCGCTCATCCTCCAGGAAGGCCAGCTTGTTCGTCACCGCCAGGACGATCCCCGCCAGCGTCTCCGCCTTCAGCCCGGCCATGGTCCGCGCCGCCGTGCGCGCCGTGCGGGCCGGCGACTGCGCCAGCACCCGCAGGAGCGCCGGCGGCCCCAGCTCCAGCAGCGCGTAGGCCGACGCCGGCGTCGGGATTGGTTGGCAGGCCGTGTGCGCAAAGAGGGCGGCGCACAGTTGCAGGTCGGCGAGCTTCCAGAACTGCTGCTCGTGGCGGTCCGCCTCCGTCTGCATCGCGGCGGCGGCGAGGAGATTCGCCAGGCGCACGTCGCGGCACCAGGGGATCCAGTTGCAGCAGCACGACGCCGCCGGCTCCCGCGGCGCAAAGCGCCAGGCAACGGGGTGCAGGCCGCTGGTGTGCGCCCACAGCTCCCCTTTTGGGTCCGTCGCCACGAAGGAGCCGGCGGCCCAGGCGGCGTTCGGCAGGAACAGGCTGCGCGTCTTGCCGCTGCCGGATGGCCCCACGAGCAGCGTGTGGTGCGTCGCCCGTTCCGGCGGCAGCGCGAGCTGGCGGAGGCGGCCATATGGGGCCAGCGCGAGGGCGCCGGGGGCCAGGGCGCGCCGCCGGCCGG
>Ga0207416_1001110_pt1 | contig 38443 bp, 34 predicted proteins | sample PaiPotPPM11metaG_FD_184107 | JGI IMG/M metagenome (GOLD analysis project Ga0207416, IMG submission 184107) | Iron sulfur acid spring bacterial and archeal communities from Banff, Canada, to study Microbial Dark Matter (Phase II) - Paint Pots PPM... ...
TGCGGAAGGCGCATCGCATATCGTGTTGAACCTGCGCGCGCCTTATCCCGAAAACATTGTGCATCGGCTGGCCGAGGAGATTGTCGAACCGCTGCTGGCCGAGTTTTAGCGGGAAGGTCATGTCAGATAGCGAATTTCCCAATGAGATGCGAACCCTCGCGGACTTACAGGCGTTTCATCGCTGGCTGGACGAGCAGAAGCAGTTTGACCCGGACATCATGTTCAACATGGTGCTGCTCACCGGCGAAATTGGTGAAGTTGCCGAAGTCTTGAAGCGGGTGCGGAAAAAGGCGCGAGGACTGCAAAAAAGGCAAGACGAGCCTGCTGGCGTCAATCTGCAATCTGCTTTAGCCGATTATCGAGAAGAGCTTGGTGCGGAGTTGGCCGACTGCCTGGGCTACATTTTCAAGCTGGCGAACTATGCCGGTGTGGATTTGCAGGAGGCATACCTGAAAAAGATGGCGATCAACATGCGCCGGAACTGGCATACAACGGAATGAGAGCAACTGTCAGTACAGCGAATAAAGCCTCTTGATCCGTTCATTGATAAATGGCGAAAAATGATCCTTGTAGCGTTTCTGGACATCCTTCCGTTGCCAGTCATTGCCTGTGACGATGTGCCTGCATAGCGGCGAGCCACAGTGGCATGGATTTATCGTCCAATCGGGGTGCGTCGTATAAAGCGTATAGTCCTGGGTAAATTCTTCGCCAGCGGCGATCTCCCGACGCGCAACAACCGTAACTTCATCACGCATCCAGAGATTCGCCTCGCACGAGTGATTCATCCCGCCAGGCGAACTGGGAATATCCACTAAATGGGCATTCTCGCTGATCTGGATAGCATTATAGCGGGGTACTGTCGCAGTAAACGCGCGAAATTCCGCGTCGCTCATGACCGTCCCGCCGATGATCACCACAACCTCGCCCTCGTGAATAGAGCGCGTGGCAAACATGCCGTTGCCCTCAATGGAGGATGGTCGGATCACTATCATCGGCGCGTACCATGTGGTGGGGAGATAATTGCTTTGTGCCATAATCTCTTCTCCTGAAGAGTCTACCTTTCCTGCGCTACTCCGATCATCTCCCGCACATCGGCGATTCCTTCGCGTTCCATGAACGCCGCGATTCCTTCGACGATCTCCACTCCGGCGCGCGGGTTCACAAAGTTGATCGTGCCGATCTGGATGGCCGACGCGCCTGCCATCAGAAATTCCAGCGCATCCTGGGTGTTGCTGATGCCGCCGATGCCGATCACTGGCACGTGCGGATACGCGCCACGCAGCTCACGGGCCACATCGTAGACCATGCGCAGCGCGATTGGCTTGATGGCCGGGCCGGATAGCCCACCGGTACTGTTGCCCAGCGCCGGGCGGCGCGTGTGGATGTCGATGGCGATGCCGGTAATGGTATTGATCAGCGAAACGGCGTCCGCGCCGGATGCTGCCGCCGCCAGGGCCGTTGGTCGGCAGTCGTCCATGTTGGGTGAGAGCTTGACGATCAACGGCAGCGTGGTGGCGCGGCGCATCCTGGCCGTCACCTCGGCGACGGTCTCCGGACTGTCGCCGAAGACGGCTCCTCCAGCCATAATGTTCGGGCAGGAGACGTTGACTTCGATGCCCGCCACTCCGGGCGTACCATCCAGTTGCTCCGCTAGCGCGACGAATTCCTGCATCGTCTCGCCCGCGATGTTCACGATTACAGGAGTTTCCCAGCTTGCCCACATTGGCGCGTAGCGTTCGATCACCGCGTGAATCCCAGGATTCTGTAACCCGATGGCGTTCAACATGCCGGCTGCCGTCTCGCAGGTGCGGGGATGCTGGTTTCCGCCGCGATGATGCAGCGTCGTTCCTTTGCAGATGATCGCGCCCAATCGCTCTATCTCGGCAATTTTCCCTAATTCCATGCCGTAGCCGAACGTGCCAGCCGCCGTTAGCACCGGATTTTTCAGCAGCAATCCACCTTTTTGGTTTTGCGGAGCCAGTTCTACCTGTACATTCATCACGAAGCTTGCCAGCGATCCTTTGCTTGCCTAATTGACATGAAAGACGGCCTTGCCGTTGACGTTACGGTCGCGCAGGGCCGTCGTGGCGTGATAGAGGTTGTGCCAGCTATCCTCCAGCCCGATCTGAGGAGTCAGCTTGCCCGCGGCGACCAGTGCGACAAGCTTTGCCAGGTCTGCTCCCATCGAGGCTGGCGTGCCTGATTCGTAGACGAAGAATCCGATCAAGCGCGCGCCCGCGTGTCCGCCAAAGTTGGGGAAACTCATAGGTATCTGTTCTCTGGAAGAATTGCCGAACATGACGACAGTTCCATTGGGCGCGACCTTGCTGATTGCGCCCGCGAGCAACGCTCCTCCCACCGATTCCAGAATCAAGTCAAATAGCCCTTCTGCTGTCTGTATATCTGTAACGACCGCGCTTGCTCCCAGTTCAGGCAAACCGGCGGCGCGTTCGGGCCGTCCCACAACGCCTGTCACCTCGGCTCCAGCCAGGGCGGCCAGTTGCACCGCGAAGCGTCCGACGCCCCCGGCTGCTCCGGTGATCAAGACGCGCTGTCCCAGCAGAGAGCCGCCGAGACGCAGTGTACGCAGGGCCGTTAATCCCGCGACGGGGAGCGTGGCGGCGCTGGCAAAGCTGACATTGTCTGGTAAAGCCGCCATGCGAGCGGTGGGGGCGGCAGCACGCTGCGCCCAACCAGCGCCGTCAGCGAGCGCGACGACGCGCGTGCCTTCCTCTGGCCCGCTGCCATCGGCGGCGGCTTTGACGACGACTCCGGCGATATCCTGACCGGGTCGCCAGCCCGCGGGCCGACTCGCCAGCAGCGCCAGTTCGCCCCGGTTGAGGGCAAAAGTGTGTACTTCTACAACCGCTTCATTGGCGGCCGCTTCCGGCTCAGCCACCTCACGCAGTTCAACCGGCATCGACGCTGATTGCGTACTTACAAGTGCAAGCATGTTAATTCTCCTTCTATGTGCGTAGTTCTGTAGCTACTATATCCCTTGCCAGGATGTTTGCGCAAGCGGGGCAAGGGCAAGGGGCAAGGTTCCAGGGCAAGCGCAAGGCAATGCCCCTACCATATACGGCACGGGTTTGCTACGATGTTTGCGCAAGCGAAACCAGGGCAAGCGCAAGGCATTGCCCCTACCATATACGGCACGGCTTTTCACCGGTAGCTATTGATCTCGTCTCGCAGGCGTTCCGTCGCGTCTCGCGCGGCCTGTGCGAAATCGCTGCCGCGGGAGGCGAAGATGATACTGCGCGCGGCGTTGATGATCATGCCTTGACCTTTGCTGTCTTTGCCTGCTGTCACAGTCGCGGCTATCGCGCCGCCCTGAGTGCCGACGCCGGGGATGAGGATGGGTATATCGCCGACAATCGCCCGCGCTTTTCGCAAATCTTCCGGGTAGGTCGCGCCGATCACAATGGCGCAATTCCCGTTGGCGTTCCATTGCCCGGCAACATGCCGCGCCACCACTTGATAGAGCGGTTCCTGCGCCGGGCCGACGGGCAGGTCCTGGAATTCGCCCGCGCCGGGATTGGACGTTTTCGCCAGCACGATGATACCCTTCTCGGTCCGCGCCAGGAATGGGGCCAGCGCCTCTTTGCCGAGATAGGGATGCACGGTAATGGCATCGACGCCGATCTGATCGAACGCCGCCTGCACATAGCCCAGGTTCGTGCTGCCGATGTCGGCCCGTTTCGCGTCCAGAATCACCGGAATGTCCGGGTATGTCTCCTTGCTAAAATGGACAGTGCGTATCAGCGCGCGCAGCCCTGCGTCGCCCTGCGCCTCATAGAAGGCTATGTTGGGTTTGTACGCGCACACCAGGTCGTGCGTGGCGTCGATGATCGCGCGGTTGAAGGCGAACAGCGCCTCCTCGACGCTTTTACCCTGTTTCACCGTTTCCGGTAACTGCTGGTAATCCGAATCGAGGCCAACGCAGACAAAATTGTCACGTTGCCAGTGATGTTCGAGCAAAGAGATGAAAGTAGTCATAGCCTCTCCTGTTTTGCCAGAAACGCTAGCCCCTTGCCTAGCTCTATGTTGACCGGCACATGATCCCGGCAAAACGGGCATTCTTCCTCGCTATACGTTTCCAGGGATATCTCGATCAGCGCGTGGATCGGCACATTTGCCACGTCCTCCGGCTGCACGTTGCCGCGATTGCACAGCACGCTCAGGCCGATCACGTTGCCGCCGTGCCGTCGTACCAGTTCGATCACCTGGCGCGCCGAGCCGCCGGTGGTCAGGATATCCTCGGCCACCAGGATATTCTTCCCCGCGATGTAGCGATCGTAGCCGCGCCGGAAGGCGAACGTCTTGTCAGGACCGTCGCTCTCTTTTTCGGCGTAAACGGCCAGCGTCTCGCCTGTAGCGCGCCGTCCGTTCAGGTGGTGCGCGACCCACTGCGACAGCACGATGCCCCCCATCACCGGCCCGACCACGACATCGATCTGCTCCGCGTCATAAGGTGCAGCCATCGCCTGGCACAGTTCCGCGATCACACGCGGATGCACGTACAGTGCATCCTTGTTGACGTAGACGGAGCTATGCCGCCCGGAGGTATACACAAAATGACTGCCGGTGACAATCGCGCCGACATCCGCGAACATCTGCATGATTGCGGGATCGTTCATCGTTGATCGGTTCCTTTGTGAGTTATATGAGTTAAAAGATGGGTTATATGTTTGCCGCGCGGCGGGCCGATGATCTCTCCATCCTGGTAAACCAGGTGACCCCGTAAGAAGGTCGCTGCCGGTTTGCCCAGCAGTTCCATGCCTTCGTAGACCGACCATTGATTTTTGGTGAACAGGTCTTCTTTGCTTACCGTCCAGGTGCAATTGGCATCGACAACCACGATATCTGCGTCGCAGCCGGGATGGAAAAGCCCTTTGTGCGTGAGGCCGAAGAAGTGTGCGATGCGTTGCGACGTAACCTGGGCAATACAGATCAGTCCCTCATCAAGGGTTTCGCGGCCAAAGTGTCGTACCCAGTTGGTGATCAGCACGGGCAGCGCCTCCTGCATACCCGGCATCCCCGATGCCACTTCCCACGCGCTGGCTTGCTGCTTTTCCGCCAGCGCGTGCGGCGCGTGATCGGTAACAACGGCGTCGATCTGGCCCTGGCGCAGCATCTTCCACAGTTCTTCTTGCGCCGCGGGAGAGCGCAGCGCCGGTGAGATGTTGACCAGGTTGCCGTAGCGTGCGTAATCGGACGTGTTGAAGGCCAGGTGAACCGTCGTCACTTCCCCGTAGACATCGACGCCGATGCGCCTGCCAAAGGCGATGGCGGCAAGCTCCTCCGGCGTAGACTGGTGCAGCAGGTAGAGCTTCACGCCGAACTGCTTTGCCAGCGCGATTACCTCCACTACCGACGTCAATGCCACCGCTTCGTTGCGCGCCTCGCTCCACGCCGCCGGATCATTTCTGCCCAATTCGCGATACTTGCGTGTGAAGTAGTCCACCAGCTCTTGATTTTCGGCGTGAACCAGCGCGATGAGGCCGCGCTGGCCCAGTATCTCGAAGACGCGCGCGATATCGCTGATGCGGCTGATCGTCGTCGTTGCCGTGGCGTGTCCGGCGGCGAAGAGCTTGACGCCGGTGATCAGCGCCGGATCGACCGCGCGCAGTTCTTCGATGTCTTCCAGCGAGACGCCCATATTGATGCCAAAATCGGTATATGCACGGCCTGTATACCTATCGATCTGCTCGTGCAGGCGCGCCACGGTAGTCGTCGGCGGTCTTGTGTTAGGCATGTCCAGGATAGTAGTGTAGCCGCCGGCCAGCGCCGCTCGCGTGCCATGTGGAATATCTTCTTTGTACTCCAATCCCGGCTCGCGCATATGCCCGTGCGTCTCGATGAGGCCAGGCAAGAGGTACTGACCCCGGAAGTCGTATACCTGCTCGCTATCTTCGATGATCGGCGGGAATCCTTCCGCGATGCTGGCGATTTTCCCATCGTCGATATGGATCGTTCCCTCGATGATGCGGTCGGGCATGACAATCGATCCCATCAATAGAGTTGGCATGTTAATATTCCTTAATATTCTCTCCAGGCTTTGATCGGCAGCGTTTCCAGGCTCTTTTCCGTGATCGCCCTCGTAAAGAGGCGGGCCTGCTTGATCTTGGTGAAGAGCGGGATATTGAGATCGACGGTGAAGCGCCGGATGACGTAACTGTCCGCCAGTTCTTGTCGCATCTGCTCGTCCACGATATTGAAAACGAGGTCGATCTTGCCCTCGCGGAAGACGGTGAGAATGTTCGGCTCGCGCTGCTCGTGGATTTTGTAGAGCAGCGTCGTTGCGACGCCGCGCGCCTGTAAAAAGGCCGCCGTTTTCTCCGTCGCGTAGAGCGGGATGCCCAGCGCCGCCAGTCGCCGCGCGCTGCCCAGAAACTTCGCTTTTTTCTCGTCGCCGCCCAGGCTGATGAAAATGCCCCTGGTGGGGATATGGCCGCCCGTCGCGATGATAGCCTTGAGATACGCTTCCTCCACGTCCTCGCCGAAGCAGGCCACTTCGCCCGTCGAGGCCATCTCGACGCGCAGCAGCGGATCCGCCCCCGCCAGGCGCGCGAATGAGAACTGCGGCGCTTTGACGGCGGTGAAGTTCAGCGCGGGTATTACCACTGTTGGGATATTTTCTTTGAAGAGGGCGTCGATGAATAGCTCGATAAAGTTGACGCCGGTCACTTTCGAGATGAAAGGGAAGGTGCGCGACGCGCGCAGGTTCGTTTCGATGACGTAGACCTGGTTGTCTTTGGCGAGAAACTGGATATTGAACGGGCCGGTAATCTCTAATGCCTGGGCAATGGCGCGCCCAACGGCCTCGATGTTGCGCTTCGTCTCGTCGTTGAGCGTCTGCGGCGGCAGCGCAATCGTGGCATCCCCTGAATGCACCCCGGCGTTCTCGATATGCTCCGAGATCACGAACGCCTTGACCGCGCCATGCTGCGCGACGGCGTCCAGTTCTATCTCTTTCACCTTGCGCATAAACTTGGAGACCGTTACGGGATGTTCCGGCGAGACTTCCGTCGCTTCTTGCACGCATTGCTCCAGTTCAGCGCGCGTATAGCACACGTTCATGGCGCTTCCCGACAGCACATACGACGGCCTGACCAGCATGGGATAGCCCACGCGCTCCGCGAAGTTTGCCACTTCCTCCAGCGTGGTGAACGAGTCCCAGGCGGGTTGGCGAATGCCGAGCGTGTCGAGCAGGCCGGAAAATTTGCCGCGATCCTCGGCGCGATCGATGTCAGAAACAGACGTACCCTGGATGGGGATGCCGTACTCGTGCAGCGCCTGCGCGCGGTTGTTGGGCGTCTGCCCGCCGACGGAGACGATCACGCCATGGGGCGACTCGAACTCGCAGATGTCGGCGATACGCTCAAAGGTCAGTTCTTCAAAGTACAGGCGATCCGAGGTATCGTAATCGGTCGAGACTGTTTCCGGGTTGCAGTTGATCACGATGGCGCGCTTGCCGTACTTCTGCAGCGCACCCACCGCGCTGACGCTTGTCCAGTCGAACTCGACCGACGAACCGATACGATACGGCCCCGATCCCAGGACGATCACACCATCGTCTTTGAACGGCGACACGTCGTTATGCTGGCCGTTATAGGTCAGGTAGAGATAGTTGGTATCCGAAGGAAACTCCGCCGCCAGCGTGTCGATCTGGAACGCTGAAGGCGTCACACCCAGCCGCTTGCGCAGCGCGCGTATCTCCGGTTCGCTCCGCTCGCTCAGTTCGCCGATGCGTTTGTCTGAAAGGCCCGCCTGTTTAAACTCCAGCAGCTTGCGCGTGGAGAGATCGCGATCGGCCTGCGCGGCGCGTTCCAGGTCAACGATATGCTGGATGCGCTGCAAGAACCACGCATCGATGCCCGTAATCGCGGCGATCTGCTGCACGCTCATGCCATGCCGCAGCGCCAGGGCCAGGGCGAACATGCGCTTCGGCGTGGGTGTGTAGAGGTAGCGAGCGATGCTCTCCGCGCTGGTCTCGCTGCTGTTAAAAACCTTCTCGGATGTCACGCCCTCGAAATCGAGATCCAACATGCGAATGGCCTTCTGAAACGCTTCCTCGAAGGTGCGCCCGATGCCCATCACTTCGCCGACCGATTTCATGCCTGTACCGATGGTTTCGTCCGCGCCCTTGAACTTCTCGATGTCCCAGCGCGGGATTTTGACGACCAGGTAGTCCAGGCTCGGCTCAAAGCACGCCTTCGTGACGCCCGTCACTTCGTTCGTCAGCTCTGTCAGAGCGTAACCCAGCGCGAGTTTGGCCGCGACATAGGCGAGCGGGTAGCCGGTGGCCTTGCTTGCCAGCGCCGAACTGCGCGAGAGGCGCGCGTTGACCTCGATCACATAGTACGCCGAAGTGTGAGGATCAAGGGCAAACTGCACGTTGCATTCGCCGACGATGCCCAGGCTGCGCACGATCTGGAGCGACGCGCTGCGCAGCATGTGATATTCGGCGTTGGTCAGCGTCTGGCTCGGCGCGATGACAATGGATTCGCCGGTGTGGATGCCGAGCGGGTCCATGTTTTCCATGTTGCACACGGTGATGCAATTGTCGCAGGCGTCGCGCACGACTTCGTATTCGACTTCTTTATAGTGGTGAAGGTAGTGTTCGATCAGCACGTGCGGCGCGAAGGCCAGCGCGCTCTCGACGATGCGCGCCAGTTCCGCCGCGCTGCTGGCGATGCCCGATCCTTGCCCGCCGAGCGCGAAACCGGCCCGCACCATGACCGGGAAGCCGATGCGCTCGCCGATTGCCAGTGCCTCCGCGATCGCGCTGGCGCTGCGGCTCTGCGGCGTGGGGATGTCGATGCTCTGCAAGTGTTCCGCGAACGCCTGCCGGTCTTCCGTGAGGATGATGGCCTGGACTGGCGTTCCCAGCACATGCACGCCATATTTTTCCAGCACGCCCTGCTCGTAGAGGGCGACTCCGCAGTTCAGCGCCGTCTGGCCGCCGAACGAGAGCAGGATGCCGTCTGGGCGCTCTTTGGCGATGATTTTCTCGACAAAGAAGGGTGTGACAGGCAGAAAGTACACCTCGTCCGCCAATTGTTGCGAGGTCTGGATCGTCGCGATATTGGGATTGACCAGCACGGTCGCGATTCCCTCCTCGCGCATAGCCTTGAGCGCCTGCGAGCCGGAGTAATCGAACTCTCCGGCCTGCCCAATTTTCAGCGCGCCTGCCCCCAGCACCAGCACTTTACGCGGCATGTTCACGTCTATCCCTTATCCTCTCCAGGAAGTAGTCGAAAATCCAGTCGGTATCCACCGGACCCGGCGTCGCTTCGGGATGGAACTGCACCGAGAAAAACGGCAGCGTCGCGTGTCGCATCCCTTCGTTGCTGCCATCGTTGGCGTTCGTGAACCACGGCGTAAAGCCCGGCGGCAGCTTCTCAACCACGAAGCCGTGATTTTGCGTTGTGATGTAGCAACGTTTCGTATCGTGCAGCAGGCAGGGCTGGTTCTGGCTGCGATGCCCAAACTTCATCTTGCGGGTCTCGCCGCCAGCGGCCAGCGCCAGCAGTTGGTGTCCCAGGCAGATGCCCAGCATGGGTATTCGTCGCTGCATGACTTGTTGGATGGTCTCGATCGTCTCTCGCGCCATCCTGGGATCGCCCGGCCCGTTTGAGATCACGACGGCGTCAAAGGTGAGTTCGTTTTCAGGCGCGAAGAGATCGTAATCCCATGGCACGGTAATAACCAGCGTGTTTCGCGAGAGTAAGCTATTGGCTATGTTGCGCTTCATGCCGCAGTCGATCAGCGCGATGGTAATGGTACCATTTCCCTGACGCTGCACCTGTCTCGTCGAAACACGCGCTACCAGGTTTTCGGCGTCCGGTTCGTGCAGAGGGATATCATCATCGAAGATAATCTTGCCCGGCATGGCGCCGTGCGTGCGGATATGCTGCGTCAGCAGGCGGGTGTCCTTGATTTCCAGCGCCGGTACGCGCTCCTGTTGTAGCCACGTTCCCAGATTCATCGTGCTTTGCGCATGAGATGGTGTATCGATGTAGTCCGAAACGATCAAACCGGCCACCTGGATGCGCTCGCTTTCCCAGAAGGACGGCTCCGGCACGCCATAATTACCCACGAGCGGGTAGGTCATGACCAGGATTTGCCCGGCAAACGATGGATCGGTCAGGGCTTCGGGGTAGCCCACCATGCCGGTGCAGAAGACGACTTCACCGGCTGCCGCGCCCTCGCAGCCGAACGATTGTCCCTCGAACGTCGTTCCATCCTCCAAAATGAGCGTGCCATATCTGACGTGCTGGTCGTCTACAATCTGTTTCGTATAGCCATCAAGCGTTTTACTTTGCATAGATATCATTCCTCTTATGCCCTGTCTAGAACCAGGGCCAGCAGCGCCATGCGCGTGTACAATCCGTTTCTGATCTGCGAGCGCAGGTAGACCGCGCGCTCGTCGTCGTCCACCGCCGGGTCAATCGTTCCCACGCGCGGCAGTGGGTCCATCAAGATCATGTCTCTGCTGGCATAGTCGCGCAGCAGTTGCGGCGTGACCACAAATCTGCCTTGCGCTACTTCCTCGTATTCTTCCACCGTGGCAAAGCGTTCTTTCTGGATGCGCGTCCAGTACCAGAAATCGCAGTCGGCGGGTATATCCTCTAAGCTGCTGATCTCGACGATGCTGATGCCGCGCGAGCGGAAGACGAAGTAATCGTCCCTTGTCAGTCGCAACTGCGCGGGGGATAGCAGGTACAGGGTGTTGTTCTCAAAGAGCGACAGCCCGCGTATCAACGAATGGATGGTGCGGCTGTTGAGCAGGTCGCCTACCAGCAGACCTTTGAGGTTATCGAGGCGGCCAAAGCGTTCGTAGAGTGTGTAGAGATCGAGCATCGTCTGCGTGGGATGTTCGTTATTGCCGTCTCCGGCATTGATTACGGGCGCGCAGCGCGCGACCTCGGCGGCGATTCTGGCCGCGCCTGCCATCTTGTGGCGCAGCACAATCGCGTTGGAGTACGCCTCGAACGTGCGGATGGTATCCTCGAACGTCTCACCCTTGAAGCATGACGTCACCACTTCAGGCTGCTGGATTTCCAGCGTTTGCCCGCCGAGCCGCTTGACTGCCGCCGCGAACGAGCCATACGTGCGACTCGACGGCTCAAAGAAGAGCAGCGCCACCACCTGTCCCGCCAGCAGGTACGAAGGTCGGTTATTGATTGCCAGTTGCTTCATCGTATCTGTCAAATCAAACAATAGACGCAGATCTTCTCTTGAAATGTGATCAAAAGAGATGATATCGCGGTCTTTAAATGTGCTGGTTGGCGATGTAGGCTCAACAGGCGATTGAAAGGTGAGCTGCTTCATTGTTCCTCCTCGATTGTCTAAACAACGCGATACCGATGACAGGTTGACTGGTCGTCCTTTTCTTTTCATTTGTCAAAAAAATTCCTCACCCCTGGATCAATGGGGTGAGGAAGAAAGTATCTTGAATGGGAAAAACGACATCTGGCCCATCAATTTGATGGAAGGAGTGGCAGGTTTGCCACATCAAGAGAACATTTGCTTGTGCCAGGTGTTGTAAAGCCACGAACGTACCAAGCCTTTTCCACAGAGTGGAACGACAGGAAACCGATTTCAAATTGTTAGAATTATACCCGCAGATCTGCCAAAAGTCAAGGGCGATTTTTCGCGATTTTTGCTTTTGGGAGGGTATATCTGAAGCAATGGATGAGTTTTCAGGGTAAGTGCACGCGCTTGCCCTGAAAACTCATCCATTGCTTCTTTTCCCTATGCGTCGTAGTACAGGGCAAATTCGAGGGGGACGGGCCGCAGGCGCACCTCGTCGGACTGCGCTCGCTTCAGTTCGACATAGTGTTCGAGCAGGTCGGTCGTGAAGACTCCGCCTTCGAGCAAGAACTCGTGATCGTCCTCAAGGGCGTTCAAAGCCTCCTCCAGCGAGCCGGGAACCGAGCGAATCTCGTGCAGTTCAGCCTTCGACATGTGATACAGGTCGCGATCCACCGGGCCGTAGCCGTGATCACTCGGCTCGATCTCGCGCTGAATGCCGTCCAGCCCGGCCATGAGCAGCGCGGCGAAGAGCAGGTAGGGGTTCGAAGCGGCATCGGGCGGGCGGAACTCAATACGTTTGGCCGCGCCACTGTCCGTCAAGGGGATACGCACGGCGGCGCTGCGATTGCCTTTTGAGAATACCAGGTTGACCGGAGCCTCGAAGCCCGGCACGAGCCGCTTGTAACTGTTGGTAGTGGAGGCCGCGATTGCCAGCAAGGCTGGTGCATGGGTGAGCAGTCCGCCGATATAGTGGCGCGCCATCTGCGACAGTCCCGCGTAGCCTTCACATTTGTGAAAGAGCGGCTTCTCATCTTTCCACAGGCTCTGGTGCGTGTGCATCCCGGTGCCGTTGTCACCATAGACTGGCTTGGGCATGAATGTGACCGTCTTGCCATGCTTGCGCGCGGTATTCTTCACGATGTACTTGTAAAACATCAGGTTATCGGCAGTCTTGAGCAGGGTATTATAGCGAATATCGATTTCGGCCTGTCCTGCCGCGCCGACCTCGTGATGCTGCGCCTCGACGAGGATACCCAGTTCTTCGAGCGTCAGCACCATTTCGGTACGTAAATCTTGCAGCGTGTCGTTTGGCGCGACGGGGAAGTAGCCCTCTTTGACGCGCATACGATGGCCGAGGTTGACCGTGCCGTTGCGCCCGCTGTTCCAATGCGCCTCCTCCGAGTCCACTTCCGCGTACTGCACGTTTTCGGTTGAATTGTAGCGTACATTATCGAAAACATAAAATTCCGCTTCGGGGCCAAAGTAACTGGTATCGGCAATGCCGCTGGAGAGCAGGTATGCTTCGGCTTTTCTGGCAATATAGCGCGGGTCGCGACTATAGGGCTTTTTAGGGCTGCCGGGGCCAGGATGAGCAATATCGCAGATCATCGTCAGCGTTGGCGCGGCGGTGAACGGGTCCATAACGGCGGTATCGGGGTCGGGGATAACCAGCATGTCGCTCTCATTAATGCTCTGGAAACCGCGCACGCTGGATCCGTCGAACGGCACGCCTTCGACAAACGTTTCCTCCGTGAGTGTGTGGAAGGGTACGCTAAAGTGCTGCCACATTCCCGGTACATCCACAAATTTCAAGTCTACCATTTTCGTGCCGCGCTCGATGGCAAATTCGATGACTTCTTCTGGTGTCATGCCTCTTGTTCTCCTCTGCTTTTTCGCCGCGTCATTGCTTGAATCGAGGTCGCTCGTCGCCCTGAAGCGAAATTTAGCTAATTTGCACAAATGTTAATTAACGATCCAGCCCTTTGCTGGGTTTACGATTTGTTCATATAATACCGCAGTCTTCATCACGATGCTATGGATAGTTTAGCAGAAAGATGATATAGGATATTTGTGTATATTGCACAAATTCTGAGGTGACTTCCTATGCCAGAGCAACTTGCACAAATTGTGAGGCGATTTCCTATGTCAGGGCAACCACGAAGGATTGCCCCTACCCTATACGTATCGGCCTTAAAAGCCGCGTTGCGTAGGGCAAGATCAAGCCATCACCCTCTATGCATCAACCGGCGTGCGGTTGCAAAAAAGTGAGTGACGCCCTACAATTTGCATCTTTACAAAATTTCTCCCGTCGGCTATACTGTTCTCATAGAAATGTGCAAGTCGTCGCGAGGGACGAGTAAACACTGGCGTAAGACAAGCGAGCCGGGGACAGTGCGAGCCTGGCGCTTATTGCCGCGTTGAATGCCCCCCTCAGACCCGGAAGCTAAGCTCTCCCAGGTCACGATGCGAAATGAACGCTCTTATGTGGGAAACCGATGTATCGTGTTTCTTCCCAGAGCCAGTAGTTTTTGCCGGAAGCCCCCGTTATCACAGGGCAGGGCATCGAATGCCGGATTGGTATTCCGTGCTTGTAGAGAGGGAAACGCGTGCAATCTCTGTTTGCGTGGCGTTTCCAATGTGGGTGGCACCGCGAGCCAGCAAAAATGAAAGCAGGCCCGTCCCGACAATCAAGTCGGGGCGGGCTTTTTGTTTGCCGTTTGCCAGCAGAACGGGGATCAGCGCTTGCGACGAACTGCGATCGACAACAATCAAAAGGAGAAAACAACATGACACATGGCACAATGAAGAAGCTGTCCTCGGCGGACATCGTAGAGCGCTACCTCTCGTTCTTCAAGCAGCGCGCGCATGTCGAGTTGCCCGGCAGTCCGATCGCCGTATCCGGCAATAGCACCTCGTTCATCATCGCCGGAATGCAGCCCCTCTTGCCCTATCTGCGCGGGCAGGAGACGCCGCCCGCGCCGCGCCTGACCGCGTTCCAACGCTGCCTGCGCACCGACGATGCCGGCGCGGTCGGCAGCAATGCCCGTAAGTTGACCTGTTTTCACATGTTGGGCAACTGGTCGGTCGGCGACTATGGCAAGGGCGAAACCATGACGATGGCGCTAGAACTGCTCGTAGACAATTTTGGCCTGAACGTAGATAGCCTGTGGGTCACAACCTTTGCCGGTGATGCCTCGCTTAACATTTCGCCGGACGAGTATACCATCGGCGAGTGGCAGCGCCTGGGCATTCCGCCTGAGCGCATTGTGCCGCTCGGCGTGGAGGACAACCTCTGGACGATGGGCGGCCCTGGCCCGTGCGGCCCCTGTACCGAAATCTACGTTGATCGCGGCGTGGAATTCGGCTGCGGCGAACCGACGTGTCGTCCCGGCTGCGACTGCGATCGCTTTCTCGAAATCTGGAATCTCGTCTTCATCGAATACGAGCGGCTGGCGAACGGCCCGCTGGTGAAATTGCCCTTCTTGAGCATCGATACCGGTATGGGTCTGGAACGCATGGCGGCGGTGATGCAGGACGTGACGACGGCCTTCGACATCGATCTGTTTGTTCCGGCGTCAACGCGCCTGGCGGAACTTGCTCCATTACCCAGCAAGCAGAGCGACCCGGCGCGGGAGCGCGCGCGGCGCATAATCGTCGATCACACGCGCGCGGCGCTGTTCGCTATGCTGGCGGGCGTCCTGCCGGGCCGCGACGGGCGCAATTCCGTGGTACGCCGCCTCATTCGTCGCGCGTCGCGGCAGGGGCGCGTGTATGGCATCGACGGGCCGTTCCTGGGCCAGCTCGTGCCGCCACTCGTCCAGGCGCATGACGAGCTGCTCGCTACCGGAGAACGCCAGCAGATTCCTGCCATTACCCGGATGCTCGCGGAGGAAGAGGAGCGTTTTGCGCGCGTGCTGACTATCGGCTTGCGCGAACTGGCACAGCTTGAGGCGGATGAGCGCGGCATCGTCCCTGGCGAGCGCATTTTTGAACTGCACGCGGAAAAAGGCTTTCCATCCGATCTCGCGGCGGAGATACTGGCCGAGCGCGGCCTCTCCGTGGACTGGCAGGGCTACCAGCGCGCCGAGAAAGCGCACCACGAAGTCAGCCGCCGCAGCGCGCAGAGCCATTTTGGCGCAGAATGAGTATGTGAGAGAGTAACGTTATGGCGAAGTTTACCTCCGCCATAACGTTTCATCACTGTCTATCTGATGCGGCCTGTGGTGAGTCCGGCATAATCTGCATCAATTCAATAGCGTTGCCGTATTGACTCCTAAACACTACAGCAATCACTCAAATTTCTCGACGATGTGATCGCATTTCAAGCGTAGCGTCACGCGCTGTTCTTTTGAGAATTGATTGGCCGCCTGCCGGTTGCCCGCCTCCTCGCCGTGGTAGCGTATCGCCAGGCGAGCGATATCGCGGTGGGCGATCTCCTGGTCATCGATCATCTCGACTGTTCCGCTGATAGTGATGTAGTGATATTCGTCTTCAAAGCAGACAGAGATGCGCGGGTCGCGCCGCATGTTGCGCTCTTTGAGACGCCCCAGCTTCGTATTCATCACGATGGTGTCGCCTTCGAGCAAATACCACATGGTGGTTAGTTGCGGCGTGCCATCCTTGTTGATTGTCGCCAGCACGCCAAAGCGTTTCTCGCTGAGAAACGCGCGCGCCTGTTCAGATATTGTTTTTGCCATAGATGCAAAATCCTTTCCTGAGAATAGCTGGTTACTGACAGCACGCCAGGCGCTGCCAGCTTTCCATGTGTTCGCCGCTCAACGCCTGTAGTTCGTACAGATCGTCGAGATCATCAATGGTATCGATGTCTAATGACGTGCCGATACTGTGATGGAGTGACGTTTTCCGCTTGCGCTGTCGTGCCGCCTCCTGGTAACGCTGGAAGCTGTTCGGCCCGAACAGGTATGGCACAGCGAGCGGCGGCTGGACAAGAATCGCGTTCGTGCCTGCCCCCTCGCGCGCGGGTGCGAGAACGAGATCGTGTCGCGCGGAAAGCTCAATTATATGCTGAATGTCGCTGATGTGAAGCAAGGGCAGGTCGGCGGAGATCGTGAGCAGAGCCGGCGTTTCTGCCAGTAGTTTGCTTGCCGCCGCCGCGCGCAGCGCCTCGTTATGCCCGGCTGCTTCTTCGCGCAGGCTAGACGCTCCCCACTCGCGGGCGCGCGCCAATACTCGCTCATCAGGGCTGACCACCGCCACGCGCGCGAAGCACTCGCTCTCGATCAGCACGCTCAAAACGTGATGGAGCATATCCAATACGAGATTCTGGCGCTGGCTCAGCGTCAGGTGGTCGGCGAGGCGGCTTTTGGCCTGCGCCAATGCTTTGACAGGGACAAGCGCGCTGTACCTGGAGGGTTCTATCATTTTTCTCCGTCCTGTGCTGTGTTGTCTGCTAATGACACGAACGAATCCAATGATCCGCCAACGACGATGGTAGAGCCGCCTGGCAGTAATGGGTTGATGGCCGCTTCCGCAATGGCTTCTCCCATGTCGGTAGTCGAAGGGAGCTGGCCGATAGCTTCGCGTCGTAGCTTCAGCAGACCGGGGGTTGTGCGTTCGAGTAATTTGGGAGTAATCGTGCCTTCGATCAAATCGCCAGTGATAACAAGCAAGCGAATATGGCGCAGCGCCAGTTCCTCCTGCCGCGCGCGCAGCGCTTGCTCGCCAGCATGTTTTGATTCAGCCACCGGAGCATAGGCGGGAAGACTTACGATCTGTCCGTACAGATGCGCCCAGTGGCTGGTAACAAAGATAATTGTGCTGTTTTGGGCCATGATCGGCAGCACTCTCTCGACAAGCGCAACCTGCGCGTCTCGGTTTATGCGCATGGGATAGGAGGCATCTTCTGCCACCAGGTCGCGTTCCAATCCTCCTGATGCGTTGAGTACCAGCAGATTGAGGTGATCAGACCAGGCTTTCAAAACAGAGAAAAGCTGATCGACGTCTTTCTCGCTAGTGATATCACAGGCTATGGCGGTAGCTCGCACGCCCACGGCTGTCACTTCTGCGATTACTTCCTCGGCTCGCGCCGCCTTATTGCGGTACGTAATCGCTACATCATACCTGCGCTTTGCCAGGGCGAGCGCGGCAGCCGCTCCAACGCCGCGCGATCCGCCGGTGACGAGCGCGACCGGGCGTTCAGTGTTTGCCATAATTTGTTTCCATGTTATATCTCAATACCGGCGGCTTTGAGAACTTGCCGGGCAAGATCCGCTTTCGCCGCCAGGTCGCGCATAATCGTATTCGTCGCTACTGCCGGGATGCCCAGGTCTTCGATGGCGGGTATCAAGTGCGCGTCCTGCTCATCGACGACCATGACATCCAGGAAGTCGCGGTAGCAGCGCGCCACGCCGACCGCCGAAACGTCCAGGCCCAATCCGCGCATCAGCTTGTCGGCAGGTCCCTTGATGGGCGCGCCGCCGACGATGGGGCTGACCGCGACGATCATCCCGCTCGCTTCGTGCAGTATATCATGTATCCCCGGCACGGCCAGAATGCTGCCGATGCTGACAATCGGATTGCTCGGCGCGATCAAGATCGCCTCGGCCTGCTTGAGCGCGTCAAGGACGCCCGGCGCGGGCCGCGCTGTCTCCGCGCCGGTAAAGACCACGTCCTGCACTTCGTCCGCGGCGCGCCGCTGCACCATGTATTCCTCAAAGTGCAGCAGCCCGGCAGGCGTGCGCACGTGCGTCCTGACAGGCTGATCGCTCATGGGCAGAAGGCGGATCGCGAGGCCAAAACTCGCGCGCAGGTCGTCGGTCACTGCGCTCAGCGTCTTTCCCTGGCGCAGCAGGTTCGTGCGGTGGATGTGCGTGGCGAGATCGCGGTCACCGAGCAGAAACCAGTCCTCGTTGCCATAAGCCGTCAACTGCCGCATGGTGTTGTACGTATCGCCGCGAATGCCCCAGCCCTGCGCTTCATCGACCGCGCCGGCCAGCGTATAGGTGACGATATCCAGGTCAGGCGAGACATGCAGGCCGTAGAACTCGCGATCATCGCCAGTATTGCCGATGACAGTGATGCGTTCCTGTGGAACGACCTGCACCAGCCCCTGCAAAAAACGGGCAGCGCCGACGCCGCCAGCTAACACAACTATCATATCAATCCTCAAATGTGATTATTATCAATCATAACGCACAATAAGCGTGTCGAGCGGCAGGCGCGGGCGTCGCTGCGGGTCGGCTGCCGCGTATCCCACGGTGATCAGGGCGTGGGGTATCAACCGCGTATCCAGGTCCAGCGCGGCACAAACGACTTCCGGGCAGAAGAGCGGGGCGCACATCCAACCGCTATCCAATCCCAGGTCGTAGGTCATGAGCAGCATGTTCTGAATGGCCGCGCCCAGACTCTGAATCGCCATGACCGTCTCGTCGTCCTGGCGCTGCTCATCGGGATAGCGATCGAGGTCCGCGAGATAGAGGCAGGGAATGATCATGGCGGGTGCGTGGAGGATGCGCTGGCGCGACTTTTCCAGGCGAATGTTGACAATCTCTGCCTCCTGACCATCCATCTCCAGGTTGCGCTGCCATGTTTGCCCCATTTCCGCGGCCAGTTTTGCCTTGAGTTCTGGCCGCGTGATGACGACGAAACGCCAGGGCTGCCTGCCGTGCGGCGAGGGAGCCCAGCGCGCCGCCTCCACTATCTGCTCGATATATTTACGTGGCACGGGGCGATCCTGGTACTTGCGCACGCTGCGCCGCCCTTGCAGCAAATCGGCCAGTGTCGCCGCGCGCGCTGGCGCTGTTGCCGGTCGAACGTTCGTGTTTATGGTCACGGTTGTTTCCTTATAATGCGCTTGATACTATGCTTGCTTAGCGGAACATATCCGTGCTGGCATCGCGCAGCAGCGCGCGCCCGTCGCCCGTGTCCGGTGTATAGTCATAGCCACGAATAATGGCCGCCGGGACGCGATCAATTTTGCCCATCACCAATTCTGCGGCGGCGGCCAGTTCATCGGCGACGGCGATCATGCTGGCATGCATTTCGTAGCCGTAGGGGTCAAGTTGGCCGCGATAATCGATGATGGGGGCCATACCCGCCACGCCGATTGCCATGTTGACCTGCCCGGTGCGCCAGGGACGCCCCCAGGTATCGGAGATAATGACGGCAACATCAAGATTGTCCGGCTCGCCTGCCACTTCTTGCAAACGGCGGCGCAGCGCGCGGGCCGAGCCATCCGGATCAACGGGCAGCAGCGTCAACTGCTGCGCGCCGTTGACATTCGATTCGTCTACGCCCGCGTTGGCGCAGATGAAGCCGTGCCGCGTCTCGGCGATCAGCACGCCGCGATCCATGCGCACGATGCGGCGGCTCTCGCGCAGCACCACCTCAACGTGACGCGCGTCCTTGTTGTTTTGCCGGGCGAACGCTTGCGCGAATTCCGACGGCTGCACGTCGTCAAGATTGACAATGCGTCCCTCGGCCTTCGAGACGATCTTTTGCGTGATCACGAAGATATCGCCCGGCTCGATTGCCAGGTCGCTGGCCTGTATGGCGTCAAAGATAAGAGTACCCAGGTCAGCGCCTGGGGAAACTTCACCAATATTCAGAATGGGAAGGATACGTAGCACGCTGTTCATATGTCTCCTCTCACCTGGTCTCATTATATCGTCTGCTCGGCGCTGCTGCAAATGATCTCCGCGGCGAAAGCTGTGGCTCCGTCATCCTTCCCTGGGCGCGATAAATCCTCTATTGGACAGCGGGCCAGGTGAGTGATATGCTTAAGAATACATTGTATCCTGATTTCCTCTATCTTTAGCGTTGGTGTCGCCCTGAACTGGCGCATAAACGTGTTAGGGTCATGTTTAAGACGTAAAGTACCATGAAAGGGGAAATACAATGTCGCTGTTTCGATCACTGGCTCAGATGAGTTTATCGGTCATTATCGGCGGCCTGCTGCTGGTGTTGTCAGGAAAAAACAAATAAAAGGAAGCGGCGGCCTTCGCGGCTGCCGGCGCTTTTTTTCCGGTAGTAGAGTAGAAAGGCACTGTATTGGTGAGCGAGCAAGAAGAGAACAAAGTGGCCCTGGTTATCGTGGCCCATCCCGATGATGCCGAATTCGGCGCGGCTGGCACGATTGCCACCTGGGCCAACGAGGGTTGGGATATTCATTATGTGATCTGCACGGATGGATCGGGCGGCGGCCCCGATGATGCTGACGATGTGGGGCCGGAGGCGCGGCGTGCCATGTTCGAGACGCGCAAGCTAGAGCAGCGCGCCGCCTGCGATGCTCTGGGTGCGAAAGACATCATGTTCCTGGGCTATCCAGATGGGCTTTTGCAGCCGAGTATCGAACTGCGGCGCGATCTCGTGCGCGTGTTGCGCCAGTACCGCCCATCGCGCGTCCTCTGCCAGTCGCCGGATAGGACGTGGACGCCGGTGTATGCCATCGGTCGCCATCATCCCGATCATCTCGCGGCGGGCCAGGCGGCAATCATGGCGATCTACCCGGCATCGCAAAATGGCTGGGATTTTCCTGAACTGCTGAAAGAGGGATTGAAGCCGCACAAAGTCAAAGAGGTCTTTTTTATGGGCGCGCCCAATCCCAATTTCGCCGTTGATATCTCGGCGGCTATCGAGCAGAAGATCGCCGCCCTGCGCGCGCATGCCAGCCAGCTTGGATCGCACTTCGAGCAAGTCGAGGAGCGGATTCGTCACTGGTCGGCGGAAGCTGGCAAAGAGCATGATATGGCCTACGCGGAAATATTCCACCGTGCCGAGAGCCGCTGACGGCGAGAACTGCGCCGTGGGTTTTCGTAGGGGCGTAAGCTCTGCCCCGCCCAATCCGTCTTGTCAACAGATGATCATGGGCCAACAATCTTGGGCGGGGCAAGCCCGCGCCCCTACGATGGTTCCCCGCATAATGGAGAACTCCTAACACAGCGCGAAATCAGGTAAAGACAGCAGAAAAAATCAGGTATGCGCCTGATGTTCGCGCTGGATGGCTGGTTTATGCTAGATAGAATAAGAACGCTTGTGGCAGATATGCGTTACAATGAATAGTAGTAGAGAATCATTGAGGTGTTGTGTCCGCCAAAGCGGGGGGATACCACCCGGCACAGGAATATGATATAATCTGCCAAACAGCATGAGAATTGTTGTCAGGCTCTATTTTTGAACCCGGTCAGGGTATGATCTTTTAAGGAGGCAATGTGAGTTCGTCCACGAACAAGACCATGCTCGATACTTTGACGCAGAAGCTCGTCGAGAGCCAGGTCTGGCGCTCCATATTTCGTCATGGCTACCCCGACACCCCGCTCAACCAGTCCCTGGTGATGATGGGGAACGTCTTTCTGCATTTGCACCCTGTGAAAGTTAGCCGTCAGGCCATGAAGATCACCTATACCTGGTGTATGGGCGGCATTTCTTTCTTCCTGTTCTTGCTGCTAACGCTCACGGGCGTCTTCCTCATGTTCTATTACATCCCTGATACGAATACGGCATACCAGAACATTCAGCAGTTGAGCAGCGCCGTCTCGTTCGGCAATCTCGTGCGCAACATGCATCGCTGGGCGGCACACCTGATGGTTGTTTCGGTGACGTTGCACATGATCCGCGTCTTTTATCATGGCGCGTACAAGCCGCCCAGAGAGTTCAACTGGGTAGTTGGCGTTGGTTTGTTCTTTGTAACGCTATTTTTGAGTTTTACCGGCTACCTGTTGCCCTGGGATCAGATCGCCCTCTGGGCTATCACTGTTGGCACGAACCTCGCGCCCTACACGCCCGTTCTGGGCAATACCGTCTATCAGATCCTGGTTGGCGGAGGAAGCGTCGGTCAGCCGACGTTGATACGGTTCTATGTCGCGCATGTCATCTTGCTGCCATTAGCCGGAGCGTTGTTGATGGCCGTTCACTTCTGGCGTATTCGTAAGGACGGTGGCGCCGCGGGACCCCCGCCTCCATCGCGACGTGAATTGGAAGCTCGCGCAGAGCGAGAGCGCGCCTCCGTTGGCGCGGCTCGCTAGCCGGTCTCTGTAGTCTCGTCTACTATGCTCGAATGCTCTGAGAGAGGATACTGGCTATGTCGATTGAACAAGAAGAACCAAAAGTCCAGACGCAGTCCAGCGCTACGCAGCGGCGTTATCGCACGCTGGCCGTTGTGCGCCAGGAGGCGATCACCCGCGTCGAGCGGCAGCTCGAGGACTCCGTCTTTGTCTGGCCGCACCTGCTCGTGCGCGAGTTTTTCGCCGCCACGATGGTCACGGTGATGGTGACGATCATGGCTCTCGTCATTAACGCTCCCTTGCGCGATCCGGCCAACCCGAACCTCACGCCGGCCTCGGCGAAAGCGCCGTGGTACTTCCTGGGCTTGCAGGAACTGCTGCACTACTTCGCGCCCACCACGGCTGGCGTGCTGATCCCAGGACTGACGCTGACCGCCCTCGCGCTGATACCCTACATTGATCGCAATCCCAGCCGCGCCTTTGCTGACCGCAAAGTCGCGATTGTCGTCTTTACTATGTTTGTCGTGTTCTGGGCGGTAGTCACGCTGGCGGGCAGTTTCTTCCGCGGCCCCGGTTGGATATGGGTCTGGCCCTGGCAAGGTATCTACTTTGACCTCTAGCCTGGCGCTGGGGTAGCTCGTCGGGGAGAAAAGAACTGTGACTTCCCGGTAGGGATGCAGGGTACACGCTTTCATCCCTAAATACGCACGTAGAAAGGCAACGAGGATAATGATTGGTGATGATATAAATCAACCGCAAATAACGGCTCAGCAATACGAAGTGTTGCACGGCGGTGGCTCCGAAGCGGCGGAGATCGCCAAACAGCGCCTGTCACGGCGGCGTTTCCTGCGTCGTTCCATGCTGGCCGTGTGGGGACTATCGGCGACGGCGGCGGTGGCCGGCGCGCTGGACATGCTGTACCCGAACCTGGCCGGCCAGTTCGGCTCCGTACTGAATATTGGTGCGAAGTCAACGTTTCCGGCAGCCGTGCCGAAGAACTTTAAGATCGGGCAGGCGGGCATCTTCTACGTACAGAACGCGAAGACCTACGTGTCGCACATGGCGAAGGACACGCAGTTCTTGTTGAGCGGCACGAATCTGACGGACCAGTTCGTCTCAGAGACCGTCATCAAGGACAGCGATGGCTCGTACTGGATCATGCTTTACCAGCGCTGCGTTCACCTGGGCTGTACCGTGCCGTTCCGCGATGACTGCGATAGCTTCAAATGTCCGTGCCATGGCTCGCACTACAATGTGGACGGCGAGTTCCTGGATGGCCCGGCTCCCAGAAGCCTGGATCGCTTCGTGTTTTCTTTTAGCGGCAGCGATGTGATGGTTGATACTGGCACGCTCAACAACAAAGTGCCGCACCCTGACAGTACCACCCGCTTGATTTCCCAGCCAGGCGTACCATGCAGCGCGGCGTAACACATAGTAGCGGCGCCAGCAGCGCTTGCTGGCGCTCTAATTAGAACAATCGTATGTAGGGAGCGTCCCGTCAGGATGCTCAAGTTGAAGGTTGTGGTTCTTATGATCGATCCTGGACAAGCAGTTATAGGTATCATCGTACTGGTGGTGGTCGTGGGCGCGCTGCTCTATCTCTTCTACTCTCGCACCAACGCGGTTGAGAAGACGGGCTATGGGGCGCTGATCATGCTGTCCGTTGTTTCTCTCATGATCCCGATTTTCTGGATTATCGAGAGCAACACTGAAGCATCGTACGCGGCGCAGCAGCAGATCGCCAATGTACAGCGCGGCGCGGCGCTCTACGCGCAGTATTGTTATCAATGCCACGGCACCAGAGGCCAGGGATATTCTGGCCCCAAGCTTGACGACAACCCCGCGGTGAATGGTTTGACCGATGCCGATCTGCTGCGTATCATCAGCGGTGGTATCTTCGACACGACCAATCTCACCACTTCCATTATGCCGGCCTGGAGCCAGGATTATGGCGGGCCTTTGACGAGTACGGATATTCAGTTTCTCTTCCAGTTGATTCGTTCGTCCGATCCCAGCTATCTGGCGAAGAACAATATTACAGGTTCTGCCGCGATTAATGGCTTCACGCTTGTACCTGGCATTATCCAGGCCAGTAATCCTAAAGTCTATCAGACGGCAGTCGCTCAGGAGAATACCGGCCAGTTCGGCTCGCCGGTGGATATGACCAGCAAAAAGGCCATCACCATCAATATCATTCTGCCACCTGCTGGTTCGATCTGTTCTCCTGCTTGCTTCCAGTATCCGAATCTCAAGGTGAAAGTAGGCACGGTCATTACCTGGGTCAACAAGAGTACCACGCCGCATACGGTCACGGCCATCGTAGGTTCCAATATCGGCTCGCCCAAGCCGGCGCCGCAGATCTTCGACTCCGGCATCAGTAACCCGATCGCTCCAGGAAAATCCTTTACCTATACGGTGACGGCGGCAGCTTATAATTTTAATCCAAACCATACCGTCGTTTACTACTGCGAGATTCACCCGGTGATGACGGCAGAGTTGACGATTGTGCAGTAAATTATGCGGGGTATCGCGGCCGCTGGCCGGCTGCGATACCGGTGTCCTTTGATCGCTAGCCATGTCGTTACAGTGGATAGTGACGATTCATTGAAAGGGATTGCGATCCATGCAACAAGCGCAACCACGGGAGGTCCCAGAACGCATATCATGGGCGCGCGCCTTGATCTTTGGCGTGGGCTTCTTCTTTGTGACGGCGATTCTGATTGGGCAACTTCCAGGATATATTTACTTCCAGATAACTACCGGGCTGACAGCCGCAGAGCAGGGCTTACTGGCATTGGCAGCGGCCTGTATCGCGGGCTTTCTGGTGATACAAGCCATTGTCATGCTCTTTGATCCGAAGCCTCTGGTACCGCCCGCCATCTTTAGCTTCCTGGGAGCGATTTTTACCATTGGCGGCCTCGTGCTGGCGTTCTGGGCCGGCATCGGCGCCAACCAGGACTTCCCGACGAGCAGTACGAGTATCGTTCCTCTGCTGGGGGGGAATTTCTTCTGGCTCGAACCCGGCGCGATTAACTGGATTACGATAGGGCTGGCGCTCGTGTTTATTGGCGTCGCCTGGGTCTTCTACAGCGTCCTTGCCAGGCGCGAGCAGACAAACCCGGATCGCAGCGACCCCGGCACAACACCCGCTATTCGCGGCATGATCATCGCCTCGGTCATGATCCTGGTCGTTTTCATGGTTTTGTATACGCTGGTCAACGATCAGGGACTCGCTTACGCCATCAATCCGGCGGTGCCGGTGCAGACACTGCTTATCATTGATATTATTCTCGATTGTGTCCTCGGCCTCGCGCTTTTCCTCGCCCTCGGCGCTTTCGCGCTGCGCCTGCACTACCTCATGCGCCCGGTGAGAAAGCGCACTATGGCTCCGCTCTATGCTGTTGGGACGCTGGGCCTGGCTCAGATAGGCGCTATCAGTTTCGTGGTCTGGCTGGCGCTCTACCCGCTGATCGACTGGATGCATAACTGGTCGTTCATTGGTCTGAGCGGCTACCTGATCGAGTGCGCGAAGATATCGGCTGTTCCGCAAAGTTGCTTCTTCTCGCAGCAAGGCGGCTACATTATCGATACGCTGATCACCAGCGGCACCTTTACCGCGTTGCTGGCGGCGGCCTACTTCTGGAATAAGAAGCGTAATCTGGTGGTCATCGGCTCGGTGGTGATTACCGCCGTGATTGGCCTGACGACGCTGTTCATCCACACCAACCTCAGCGAAATCTACATCGCGCTCTTGTTCAGCGGCGGGATGCTGGTGCTGGCGACCATCTGGACAAGCGTGGCGCGCCGCGAGTTCGCCGTTGTCGGCGAGAACAACCTGGGCTGCCTGGGGATGTGGCTCGTCGTTGGCACGTGTCTGCTCGTCTATACCGCTTCCTTTGCCTTCTTCTCGATGGCAACGTTTACTAATGAGACCGAGCCGAACATTCCCTTCGTCTCCGGTACGTTGATCCAGCAACATGTTAAGGCAGGTAGTTCCCCGATCGTCGGCGCTCCTGACGCGGTTATAACGATGATCGTGCTTGGTATCTTAGCTGCCATCCAGTTCTACTTCCTTGCGCGCAATCGCTACAAAGTATGATCAATATCGATCAATATCAGAAAAAATCCGTGCAGCGCGCTGCACGGATTTTTTTAGCATGAGTACTTCTACGCCTTTGTCCCGACGTGAACGGCAACCATGCCGCCGCTCAAGCGATAAAAATGCACCTCGCCCCATCCTACCTCTTGCATGATCGCCTGCAGCGCGAGTGCGTCAGGAAAATGCGTAAGCGAGTTGGGCAGGTAATTGTATTCTTCCACCGCTTTGCCCATGATGGAGCCAAAGAGCGGCGCGAGTTGATAGAAGTAGAAGTGGAAGAGCGCGCCGAAGATTTTCCCAGAGGGATGGCTGATTTCCAGGCATACCACGCGCCCACCGGGCCGCACCACGCGCAGCATCTCGCGAAATCCCTGCCGGATGTCCGTCAGGTTCCGTACAGTAAAGGCGGAGCAGCAGCCATCGACGCTGTTATCCGGCAGGTCGATATGCTCAGCGTCGCCGGCGCGCAGCTCGATGCTCTCTTGCAGCCCTAACCGGGCGATCTTGCGGCGTCCGCGCTCCAGCATTTCCGGCGTAATATCCATGCCGATCATGCGTGTCCCCGGCCCAGAGCGGCGAATCACCGCGATCGCCAGGTCAGCCGTACCGGTCCCCAGGTCCAGGCCCAACTCACCCGTACCCAACGCCAGGTAGCGCGCGGCGAAAGCGCGCCACTTTCTATCCAGTCCCAGGCTCATCACGCGATTCGCCAGGTCATAGACGGGCGCGATCCGCCCAAAGAGGCGCTGCACGTAGGGCCGTTTGCCGCCGGTCGTCTGGAAACGCTCCTCTAAAGAAGTTTTTAAAGAAGCTTTTGTACTCATGGTATCCCTCGCCAACTGTTAGCGTTTCCTCCGCACTACGAAATCGATCAACTCAGACAGCAACTCGCGATTTGGCGATGGCGGGAAAAAGGAGAGGGCCGCGCGGGCCTTGTCGGCATAAGCGGAAGCATCGGTCAGCGAACGCTCAACACCCTGTCCCTGCGTCACCCAGGTGATTACCGCGTGGTAATCGTCCTCGCGCTCAGAGGATCCGTTGAGCAGCCCTTGCACGCGCTGGTAGATGCCGTTGTGCGGCTCCTCTTGCAGCGTGTAAATCAAGGGGAGCGTGACCATGCCCTGGCGCAGATCGTTGCCCGCGGGTTTGCCTATCGTTGACTGATCCTCGGTATAATCCAGCACATCGTCAATGATCTGGAAGGCAACGCCCAGGTTGAGACCATACTGGTAAAGCTGCTCGATTTCATTCTCCGACGCGCCGCTTACGATCGCGCCGCCTTTACAGCACGCGGCCAGCAGGCAGGCAGTTTTGCGGCTGATTTTTTCATAGTAATGGTCAATGGTCAGATCAATGCGCCGCGCCGTCATCATTTCCATGATCGTCCCTTCGCAGACCGTAGCCACCGTATCTGAAAAGAGATGATCGACGCGCGGGTCTTCAATATCAGCGATCAATCCTGCCGTCTTGGCGAAGTAGTAATCGCCGAGCAAGATGGCGATGTTATTACCCCACACGGCATTGACGGTCGGGCTGCCGCGCCGCGTGGTCGCGTTATCGACGATATCGTCATGAATAAGAGTCGCCAGGTGAACCATCTCATAGGCGACGCTCAAAGGAAGCAGCTTTTCGAGGCGATAGCCGTTCATTTTGCCTGAAAGCAAGGTTAATGCCGTTCTCAGGCGTTTCCCCGGCGCGCGAAGCGCGTGCATAGAGGCTGAATTGAGGATGTCCAGGCCGGACGTCGCTCGTTCCTCGAATAAAGCGTCTACCCGCTCCATGTCGGTTTCAATACTGCTGAATAGTCGGCTCAACGTGGCCGTATCATTCATGGGAAAATCTCCATCTCAGGCAGTCTGGCGCTCGCGATGAAGCACGCAAACGTGCATCTTCGCGGGAATCACTGAATCAGTTCCAGGAATCTCGCCCGTGCCTGAACTCGGTGTACAGAAATACTATCTGTCAGATTATAGCACGGCCTCACCACCTGTCGGCAAAAATGCCGTGTGGCGCGATAGTACCTTGTAATATTTCAAGTCGCTCGCCATCATGCATGATGGCGAGCGACTTGAAATATTACAGGGTAGTGTTGGACCCTACACATTAGACGTCATATCCAACTCCATCAGGTCTTCCTGAACATATCCCGCGTCCAGGTGATATTCTTCCAGGGCGTCGAGAGCCGCTTTGTATTCATTCCAGGTGAGGCGTCGGTTGAGGATGGGATCATTCACCGCTTTCCAGGCGGGAAAGTACTGATCCATTAAGCTAACGGGCGTTTCTGGCCCTAATGCTTCGGCGATCCAGCGCAGCACCTCGCGCGTCCCGGAGATATCCTCCGGCATCACCAGGTGGCGAATGAGCAATCCCCGGCGCGCGATCCCCTCCTCGTCGATCTGCAATGGGCCGACTTGCCGGTACATCTCTTGCAGGGCAGCGCGGTTGTGCTGCACGTAGCGCGGCATCTTCGAGGTGCGCAGCGCCTGCTTTTCGTCGGCGTATTTCGCGTCGGGGAGATAGACATCGACAACGCCATCGAGCAGTTTCAGCGTTTCCAGGTTCTCATAGCCCGCGCAGTTATAGACAATGGGCAGGCGTAACCCCTTGCCGCAGGCAACCACCAGCGCGGCCAGAATCTGCGGCACAAAATGGGTCGGTGTAACCAGGTCAAGGTTGTGGCAGCGTTTCTTTTGCAGGTACATCATCATCGCAGCCAGTCGCTCCGGCCCAACGCGATGACCCAGCCCACCCTGGCTCAAAGGGAAGTTTTGGCAATAGGTGCAGCGTGCCTGGCAATAGCCAAAGAAGATGGTTCCCGCGCCGCGCGTGCCGCTAATTGGCGGTTCCTCGCGGCGATGCACATTCCACGACGCGACGATGGCATCTGTAGCGGAATGGCACACACCCGTCTTACCCGCGAGACGGTTGCAGCGGCAATTTTGCGGACAGATCGTGCAACTGCGCAGGATTTCCCACGCGGCAGCGGCGCGCTCCGCCAGTTCTCCAGTTTCATACAGGTTCAGGTAACTTGGATATTGCATGATGGTTTTCGATTGTCTTCAATAGTCTGTGGCGGCGCAATTCATTGCGCCAGTCAGAGGTAGCAATCTGGGTCTGGCCTGACGCAATGCAGTGCGCTCCTACGGACTCGGCCACTTGTAGCCTTTTTGCCAGGGTCGCGTCGCCTTCGGCTGGCTCTCTTTTGCAGGACGTCCCGGTTTTTTGCGCGGCGGCTTTTGAGTCGCCTCCGCTCGCGGTTTCCGCTCGTTATGGCTCGCTTTCGCCCCAGCTTGTTTGCTCCAGGTCGTCTTCTGCTTGCGCTGCTTCGGGGGTGAAGCCGGGCGTCGTGCTAGAGGAGGCTCACCATCTTCATTGAACCGCTCGTAATCGCCTTTAAATTGCTCTCCCTCTGCAAGGCCATCCGCGGAAGGAGCCTCTTGATGATCGCTTTTATCTCGTCCCTGCCCATCCGCTTGCTGCTGGATATCATTGCGCGGCACGCGGTCGTCATATTCGCGGTGGGGCGGACGGCGGTCGGGTGTGCGGTTATCGTCATAGCGACGAGGCGGGCGTTGATTGGGCGCGCGATCATCATACTCGCGGCGGGGAGGGCGATAATTCGGAGCGCGATCGTCGTCATAGCGACGAGGCGGGCGCTGATTGGGCGTGCGGGCATCGTCATAACGCCTGCCCGGCGCGCGGTTATCTTCGTAGCGCCTGCCAGGAGCCCGGTTATCTTCATAACGTCTGCCCGGCGCGCGGTTATCCTCGTAGCGTCGGCCCGGACGCTGCTCACCGCCGGCATAGCCATTTGAGCGTTCATTGCGATTGCCGTATGGTCGCTCGCCGTCGTTCAATGGGCGATTGCGGTCGTCGCGCCTGTCACCATAGGGGCGCGCGGATGGGCGAGCCACGCCGCGGTCCTGATTGCCATACCCCGTGTTGCCGCGCCCCGGAGAGTACGGCCTGCGAGTGTTCGGTGACGAAGCGTTTCCGTCCCGCTCATAGGGACGTCGTTGAGAGGATGATCGCTCGTTCGTCTGGCGCGTGTGGTAATCGGCGTGATTGCGCGGCGCTCCATTTTCCCAGGCGCGGTCTACTGTTTCGCGATTCAGGCGAGGGCGCGCGGGACGTGGAGGGCGCGACTCTCCATATCCGCCGGAGGATTGGTTGCGAGAGGACGGGCGCGTGTCGTCTCGTCGTTGTGAGTCATAGTTTCTGGTCATGTTTCCTTTCAGAGACCTGTTTCAAAGGCCCGTTTGGGGTGTTAGTCACAATACTTGGTGGTCGAAGCGAAGCGATAAGGCACTCTGATAACTCTCCGCCGGTCGTTCCGCACCAGCTTAAACCTTGACGCGCCGGTAATTTGAGAAGGTTTGACGAGGGGCGCGTCTCCTGTACCTAAGTATACCACATGTTGCAACGTCTGAGAATGCCGTAGGACATCTCATCGGCCAGTTGTTTCCTATGCGGAATTTTTCTTGACAACGCGCAAAGTTTGGCGTACAATCTAACTCGTAGTCACTGAGCCTGGTTCGTCTAGCGGTTTTGGACGCCGCCCCTTCAAGGCGGAAATCATGGGTTCGAATCCCATACGAGGTACTATTTGTGGAGAGGAGCCTGGCAGACCTGTTCTATTTGGCCTGCCAGGCTTCTCTTGTTGTATCGGGTAATCCGCCGGATGCGAACCGACGGATGCGGAAGGAGCGAGAGATGTTTAGCGTTGAAGAGGCGTTGGAACGCATGCTGGCAAGCATCGTGCCGCTTGCCATTGAGCGCGTGCCGCTGTCCGAGGCGTTGGGGCTGGTGCTGGCGGAAGAGGTGATCGCGCAAGAGGACATGCCGCCCTTCGCGAACTCGGCCATGGACGGTTTTGCCTTGCTGAGCCGCGATAGCCAGCCGCGCGCCGGGTCGCCGCCGCGCCTGCGTGTGATCGGCGGGGTCGCGGCAGGCTACGTGGCCGAGCAAACGGTGCAGGAAGGCACGGCTATGCGCATTATGACGGGCGCACCCCTGCCGGCGGGCGCGGACACCGTGATCCAGGTCGAGCTGACGCGCTCAGAAGGCGCGAACGGGGAGTGGGTTGAGATTTTGCAAGCGGTCGCGCCGGGAAATAACATTCGTCCCGCCGGGGAAGATATGCGGCGCGGGCAAATGGTGCTGCAGCGGGGCAGCGAGATCGGGCCGTGGGAGATTGGCGTGCTGGCGACACTGGGCTGGGCGACCGCTCCGGTGACGCGCCGCCCGCAGGTGGCGATCGTTGCCACGGGCGACGAGGTGATCGATGTCGATCAGCCCCTGCGTCCCGGCAAGATTCGCAACAGCAACAGTTACTTATTGGAAGCGGCCATTCACAAGGCTGGAGGCGTACCGCATCGCCTGGGAGTGGCACGCGACACCGTCGAAAGCTTGCGCGAAAAGTTCAGCGAGGCCGTGCAGTACGACCTGATCGTCACCTCCGGCGGCGTGTCGGTGGGTGACTTCGACCTGGTGAAAGATATCATGGCAGAGCAGGGCGAGATCAATTTCTGGCGCATCAACATGCGCCCCGGCAAACCGGTGGCCTTCGGACATATCGGGAACGTGCCACTCCTGGGCCTGCCCGGCAATCCCGTATCCGCGGCGGTGACGTTCGAACTCTTTGGACGCCCGGTGATGCGCAAGATGATGGGACAGACGCGCTTGCTGCACCCGCAGGTAGAAGTTGTCGTTGAAGACGGCATCGGCGAGCGCGTGATGCGCCGCCACTACGTGCGCGCGCGCGTCGAATGGCGCGACGGGCGTTTCGTGGCGCGCACGACCGGCAACCAGGGATCGAACATCACGACGTCGCTCCTGCACGCCAACGCGCTGGTGATCGTGCCGGAGGGAGGAGTCACGATACCGCCCGGCGGTATGGCCAGCGCCATGATGCTGGATTGGCCCGAAGTGTAGCGTCACAGATGGGACAGGCGGTAGCGCAATTGGTCGCGCGTCAGGTGAAGAAGCGCTGCCGCCTGTACCTGATTGCCGTGGCAGCGTTCCAACGCCTGCTGGATAAACTTTCGCTCGATAGTCTGCATGAAAGCAGGCACATCGATGCCTTCGGACGGCAATTCGAGGCGTTCTTGCATCTCACGCAGGCGTATCAAGGTGCTGCTCTCCGCTCTCCGCACCTCATCCGGCAGGTCACGCGGGCGAATCACCTGCCCATCGCACACAATCTGAGCGCGCTGGATCACCCCAAGCAACTGGCGCACATTGCCGGGCCAGGAATAGCGCAGCAACAATTGCATGGCCTCGTCGCTCACCTGAACGGCAGAAGAATTTTTAGCTTGAGATGCGCGCAGAAAATGGCTTATCAATACCCCGATATCTTCCGGTCGCTCGCGCAAGGGCGTGAGCGTGAGCGTAATTACTTGCAGGCGATAAAACAGGTCTTCACGGAACAGTTTCTGGGCGACGGCGGTCTTGAGATCGGTATTGGTCGAGGCAATGACGCGGAGATCAACGTGCATTTCCTTCATGCCGCCGACACGGCGAAAGCTACGGCTTTCCAGGAAGCGCAGGAGCTTGGCCTGTGCGTTCAGAGACATAGCGCCTATCTCGTCGAGAAAGAGCGTTCCGCCATCGGCCCGCAGGAGATAGCCCTCGCGCGTCGCTTTCGCATCCGTAAAGGCCCCGGCCTCAGCACCAAAAAGTTCGGTTTCAAACAATGTTTCGGGAAGGGCGGCGCAGTTCAGTGCGACGAACTGATAGCCGGCACGCGCACTCAGGAGATGAATAGCGCGAGCGATGACATCCTTACCTGTGCCGGTTTCACCTTGTAACAGCACTGTTGTAGCCGGACGGGAGACCGCAGCGACCTGCCGCACCATCGCCGCAATGCCGCGCATGGCTGGGCTGCGCCCGACGATCAATCCGACGCGAGCAAATACGTCATCCTCCGCTGCATCATCAATAGGCGCAGTAAATTGCGTCCCTATCGTCCTGGTAATGCCCTTTGTCACCGTCACACACCTCGCTACGTGCAGGCACAATTCATTGCGCCCCTACCGTCCTCCTTGCAGCGAATCGCGCCTCTACTGCTCGGCGTGAGCATAGATTTGTTGTGATACATAGAGAGCGCCGCTGGGTTGTAATGGCTGCAAAGGCTGCGAACGCGCCACCCAGCCCTGCCCAGGCACAAACGTCGCGCCGCTGCCGCCATTGCCCCACTGCGACTCGGTCTCGAAGGGCGACTGTGCGGTGAACGCGGGTGACGCGCCGTTCATAGGTGGAGCGGGGGTATGCGAAGCCTGAACAGGAGCGGTCGCATACGGATGAGGAACCAATCCGCCGGTTATCCCAGACGTGAACGGTTGGGGCGTTACAGGCAACATCTCTTGCGAAAGTACTGGCATTGAGACCGGCAGGGAGAAACGCACCAGGCCCACTGCCCACAATTGGCCCACGATGCGGCGCACCTGGTCAACGGACATCACCAGTTGCTGGCAAATTTCCCGCAAGCTGGTGCGACCGTCTACGCGCGTGATCACGCGCCATTGCTCAGGGGTAATGGCTACCTGGGGATTATGTTCTCGCACCATCGTCAAATCGACCGGCAAAAGGACCATGTCCGGGTGCAAAAATGACGTATCGACGCTGCGTTCCACTACGGGTCCCATGACGGGTTGTGGCGGCGTGATCGTCGGGGAAAGAGCATCTTTCGCGGCATCTGACGTTAATGACGTCAACGCGGACAGGTCTCCGTCAAGGGCAGTACGCGGGGTTTCCATAAGAAACTCTGCTATGTTCAGCGATGCTGGCGAATGCAATGGCCCTGACGGGGATGGCTTTACTTCAGAGGCGAAGGTTTGCTGCTGCTGCGCTTGCAGCGCAAGACCTGAAGGGGTCACAGGAGTAGAAGCAGGTGTGGGAAGCAAGGTCGAAAGAGCAACAGAAACGAGCAAGCGATCAGCAGGTGGCTGCTGTTTCTCTTCAAAGTGGACTTCTCCCTGTTGCCAGGCAAGCAGTACTTCAAGCACGCTGGACGCTTCTTTCGTTGCCCATGCGCGCAGATCGGCGCGAGTGATATGGCCCAGGTCCATGAGCGTGAGCGCGAGGCGAGTTTCGCCGACCGGCGACCCTCCAATGGCATCAAGCGTCTCCTGCAAGACCTGTGGGGAGAGTACATTTGCTCGTAGGAGTCGATCTCCTAAAGTGGCATCAGGCCGCACGGGGCCAATACATATCAGGCGGCCCTCTCTGAAATACAGCTCAATCCACCGTGGATCTTGCCTGATGACAAGCGCCCCTGTTTTGCCATGTTCTTCGATTCGCTGCAAGACAACCGGTAAACTGATCTGCTCTAACGTTCCTAAGAATGACACAATACAGCTCCACTCTACTACAAATAAACTGTCAATGCGTGATCACCAGGAAGCAGCACAGGACAAACTGCGCGCCAATCCCCCAAATTAAAAAGGCGCGGACGCCTTTGAAGCGGAGGGAGAGGGATTCGAACCCCCGGGGCTGTTAACCCTACTGTTTTCAAGACAGTCGCGATAGACCACTCTGCCATCCCTCCGAGATCGGCCTCTTAAGCCATTGTAGCATACATCCCTATCCAACCGCAAGCCAAAATAAGCCAAAAATAGAATGGGATCCCCCGCAATCAAGAGTACCATAGCCATCTCTAAAACGCAAGCTAATAGGACATCTATCGTTTGTCGGTAAACCAGTAGCCGAGCATCTTGTAAACGAGTTTGGCTGCCAGGAAATCGGCGCGCGTCTGCCCTTCCATAGGGCAGAGTTCAACTACGTCCATGCCGACGATCGTTGTGTGATGGCATATCCCGCGGAAGAGAGCGAGCAGTTCGTACCAGTGCAGGCCGCCGGGTTCGGGCGTTCCAACGGCTGGCATCTCGCCGGGATCGAGCGCATCGAGATCAATAGTGACGTAGGTATGCTGGCCGAGGCGTTCCCAGGGGATGCGTGCCGTGCCGTTGGCGAGTTGATAGGCATACACCATCGCCACGTCCGGGTTCGTTTTGAGAAACGCGGCCTCTTCGGGACTGATGCTGCGAATACCGATCTCGGTGAGCGGAATGCCCATTTCTACCACACGCCGCTCGATGCAGGCGTGGGAAAGCGGCGTGCCTTCATATTCAGCGCGCAAGTCGCCGTGGGCATCGATGTGAACGACGGTCAGATCGGGGAAAAACTCGCGCGCGGCGGCAATGAGCGGCGCGGAGAGCGAATGTTCGCCGCCAATGGTCAGGGGCAGTTGCCCGCGCTGCAGGACTGCGCGCGCGGCGTCGCCGGTAGCCTTCAGCGCGCTCGTGTGATCCAGGCCGCGATAGTCGAGGAATGGGCGTGTATAGATGCCAACTTCAATGGGACACCAGTTTAGTTCCTCGTCGTAGAGTTCCATCTGGCTGGAAGCATCCAGAATCGCCTGTGGCCCGCGTTCGGTGCCTTTCATATAACATACGCTATATTCCAGCGGGGCCGGAATGATCGTCACGCGAGCTGTATCCGGGTCGCAATACGGTGCATCTGGCGCACCAAACTGGGTCACAAGCGGCTCTGACATGCGGAAAATCTCCTTCTTTTTAACGCACCCCCATCATCTGACGCTCGCGTCGCTCGGCAAGAGCCGCCGCTAAGCGTTCAGGATCGGGCGTCTCCGGGCGCAAGGAACGCGAGCCGCGTACCACGAAGTGCGCCTCAACATCATCCGTCTGGAACATGGCTTTGGCGAATTGGATAGCATTCTCCTGGCAAAATTCCTTGCAGGAACAGATGTCGATATCGACTTCGCCGTATTCCGGCCATGCATGTAAGCTGATGTGGCTCTGGGCAATGACGACAAAGCCCGACATACCAGCATCCAGCGGATTCGATGTCTCGATATTGTACAGGTGAACCGGGCTGACCTTCTCCATATCCACACGGCCAGGATATTCATCCAGCACGCGCCGCAACAGCGGCTCATTGCTCAAAATGGCGCGCTTGCACCCGTACAATTCCAACATCAAGTGAACAAGCATTGAACAATCCTCCTAACATGTTCAGTATTCTAGACGTTCTACATAACACGGTGTTTTTTTGACACCAATTGTTATTATACATTAGATTGTCAAGCTAATCAAAACATGGCAGACGAAGATTGTATCTAATTACCACAAGCATTCCATCTAATCGCTACTTTAAGCTCGATCTAATGCCGATATCGGTAGGCATTAGATAGAATATCACTCGCGCCTGATGCCCACATAGGGTATCAGGGCCGCGCCACCTTGCCCTTCTCGAATGCCTCTTGCAGCGCACTCAGCATCTCTTCGCGTTTGGCGAACAGTTCTTTGCGCGGCCTCGGCTGCGCTTTCGTCACCGCGTAGGCTGTCAACAGCGGCAGCGCGACGGTTGAGTCGCTATAGACCACGACGGTACTATGCAACTGCTCCGGCTTAATTTTGCCCCAGGAGACGGCTTCGGAGGGAGTCGCGCCGGAGAGGCCACCCCAATGCGGCGCGTCGGTGGTGATCTGGATGAAGTAGTCATGCCCGCCCTTGTTGATGCCCAGGACTTCCCACAACTGCGGCTGCGTCTGCAAATAGAAATTCTTGGGGCTGCCGCCGCCTAGAATGATCACGCCGTTGCGTGTGGCCGCAAGGACAATGGCCGTTGTCTCGTTCACATCGGCCAGGGGATCGAGCGTCAGCGCGTTGCCTTCGAGCGTGTGGCGCGCAACATTCATGCCGATAGACGAATCGCCCGGCGAGGACGTATAGATCGGTACGTTCCAGCGCGCGGCCTGCGCCAATACCGAATATTCCGGGTTAACGCCCGCCTTCAGCAACTGCGTACCCAGGTGATGATGCAGTTGCGAGGTCGCGATCGGGCGATTGGGCAGACTATTCAGGCATTCGCGCACGAACGCATCAGTATCGAGCAGCACCTGGCCGGCAAACAAAATATCGTAGATGCGAATGACGCCCTCTTCTTGTAACCGCGTATCATCCAGGCGGAAATCGCCGCGGTGCAGCGTCATTGCCAGCGCATAGTGCATATCATGGTACAGGTTCGCGCCCGTGCTGACGATGAAATCGATGAAGCCGTTTTCCATCAATGTGATCAAACACCCGCCTAATCCCGCGGGGGTGAGCGCGCCTGCCATTGTCAAGCCAATGGTCGCGTCGTTCGCGGGAGCAAGCATCTCCTCTACATAGAGGCGCGCCGCCTCGTTCAGCCTCGCGGCGTTGTATGCCTGGAACTGCTGCTCGATCAACTCAGCTACCGTCATATTCGGATGAACCCGCCGCGGGATGATCTGCGGCCCGCTCAAGTAATCGCTCTGGGCCGCGCGCTGACCATCTGCGTGAGGGGTTTCATGGTGTTCGTGATGCATCTGCCTGGTAATCCTTTCTCTGTTCTAGCACCGGTGTCTGGTTGGCTACCAACAGTTACTATTGTACCAGATTAGTTGCTACTTTCATGGGTATGTTCTCTTGCTAGCTGGGAAGCCACCAACCGAGGAGTGGGGCAAAGGTCGAGTACAGCAGCCAGACATTGAGGCCGAGAATGATCACGCTGCAAGCAATAGCCGCCCAGGTAGTCAGCGCTTTGTTCACCAGCGACCCCATCAGATCGCGCCGGCTCGTAAACATGACCAGGGTGATCACTGGCAGCGGGAGGGCGAAACTGAGTACTACCTGACTGAACACTAAGGTATTGGTCGGGTTCAAGCCGATCAAGACAACGAGTACGGCGGGGATCATAGTAACCAGGCGCCGTATCCAGATAGGAATCGTAAAGCCCACAAAGCCTTGCATGATGACCTGCCCGGCCATCGTTCCGACGGTTGAGCTAGAGAGACCGGAGGCCAACAACGAGATGGCAAAAACGAAACTGGCAGCTCCGCCAAGCAAAGGCGTGAGGGTCTGGTATGCTGTGGTGATAGAGGCCACGTTACTGTGTCCATGAGCGTGGAAGGTGGCCGCTGCCATATAGAGCATCGCCATATTGACCAGCCCTGCCAGACCCATCGCAATCACCACGTCAGGAATACTCCAACGGAAAATACGCCGTGCTTCGCGTT
>Ga0207416_1001111_pt1 | contig 38410 bp, 32 predicted proteins | sample PaiPotPPM11metaG_FD_184107 | JGI IMG/M metagenome (GOLD analysis project Ga0207416, IMG submission 184107) | Iron sulfur acid spring bacterial and archeal communities from Banff, Canada, to study Microbial Dark Matter (Phase II) - Paint Pots PPM... ...
AGGCGCCGCGCCGGAGGCCGTCTCCGCCGCGGCGCCTCCGGTGCGGGTGCTCTACGCGGGATCGCTCGTCAACGTCTTCGAGCGCGACCTCGGCCCCGCGTTCACGCGGCGGTCGGGCATCCCTGTCCTGGGACGCGCCGGCGGGTCGACGGCCCTCGCGCACCTCATTCGGGACGGCCTCGCGCCGGCCGACGTGTTCGTGAGCGCCGACCCGGCCGTGAACCGCCTCCTGGCGCCTCGTCCCGGCGCGCCCTCGGCCCCCTGGTTTTTGACCTTCGGCAGCACGTCGATGGTGGTCGCCTACGCGCCCGGAAGCCGGTTTGCGCCGGCGCTTCGAGAGGCCGCGGATCCGGGGCCGGCCGGCCGGAGTAATCCGGCGCTGCGGCCCCGGGCATGGTTCCGCGTGCTGGCGTCTCCGAGACTGCGCCTCGGACGCACCGACCCGGCGCTCGATCCCAAGGGTTACCGGACCCTCTTCGTCCTGCGCTTGGCGGAGCGATATTACGGCGAGCCCGGTCTGGCGGGGCGGCTGCTCGGCACGGAGGAGAACCCGCAGCAGACCTTCCCGGAAGAGGCGCTGATCGGCCGGCTCACGTCCGGGCAGCTCGACGCCGGCTTTTTCTATCTGGTCGAGGCGATCGCCCAGCGGCTGCCGTACGTCACGCTGCCGCCCGCCCTCAACCTCGCGGACCCCGCTTTCGCGGCATCCTACGCCGCGGTGAGCTACGTCGACCCGAAGGGCGTGACGTATCGGGGCGCCCCGATCCTGTACACGGTCGCGATCCCGACCTCCGCGCGCAACGCGGACGGGGCGGCGCGCTTCATCGCGTTTCTCCTGGGGCGGGAAGGACGCGGGCTCCTCGCCGCGCGCGGGATCCTCGGGGTCCCGGTTCGCGCCGGCGGCAGCCGGGCAGACGTCCCGGCGTTGCTGCGCCCGCTCGTGGCCGGACCGTACCACGAGTGATGGGAGTGCGGCCGAGTTATGAAGACCGAGTTGTGAAGGCCGGGAGAACACGCGCGTCCATCCGCGGACGTTAATGGAGAGCGGGCCGCGGCGGCCGCGAGAAGGGCATGAACGAGATAGGAAGGGGACGTACGTCCGACTCCCTAAATACCCGGAGCACCCACTTTAACTGAGGTGATCAACGTGACCGACCAGGCGCCGCGGGAGCGGATGCGTGTGCTGCGCTATCCCACCGAGACCTATACGCAGGCCGCGAGCACGATGCGCAACGTTCTGTACGAGATCAAGAAGGTGATCGTCGGACAGGACCTGATGCTCGAACGGATTCTGGTCGCGCTGCTCTCGCGCGGCCACATCCTGATCGAAGGCGTGCCGGGCCTCGCGAAGACGCTCGCGATCAAAACCACCGCCCAGGTGCTCGACTGCCAGTTCAAGCGCATCCAGTTCACGCCGGACCTGGTGCCGGCGGATCTCGTGGGCACGCGGATCTACAACCAGCAGTCCGGCACCTTTGAGGTCGAGCTCGGCCCCGTATTCGCGAATCTCGTCCTCGCGGACGAGATCAACCGCGCGCCGGCCAAGGTGCAGTCCGCGCTGCTCGAGTCGATGCAGGAGCGGCAGGTCACGATCGGCAAGCAGACGTTCTCGCTGCCCGACCCGTTCCTCGTGCTCGCGACGCAGAACCCGATCGAGAGTGAAGGGACGTATCCGCTGCCCGAGGCGCAGGTCGACCGGTTCATGTTCAAGGTCGTCATCTCGTACCCGACGTTCCACGAAGAGATGACGGTGATCGACCGGATCACCGATCAGACGCCGACCGTCAACCGCATCATCGGCGTCCAGGAGCTCTTCGACCTCCAGAAGGTCGCCGACGCGGTGTACGTGGACCCGCGGCTTCACGAGTACGCGGTAAGCCTCGTCACGGCGACGCGGCGGCCGCAGGAGTTCGGCCTCGCCGATCTGTCCAAGTACGTGGCCTACGGCAGCAGCCCACGGGGTTCCCTGAACCTCATTATCGGCGCGAAGGCCCTGGCGCTGCTGCGGGGCCGGGAATACGCGATGCCGGAGGATGTGCGGGATCTCGCGCCCGAAGTGCTGCGGCACCGGTTCCTGCTGTCGTACGAGGCGCTGGCGCAGGACATGACGTCCGACCAGCTGCTGCAGCGGATGATGGACGCGGTGCCCGTGCCGCGTGTTCACATCGGCGATCCGTACGGCGAGACGAAGACCGCCGCGGTGCTCGAGAAGTAGTCCCGGCCCCGTCCGTGCGTCTTTCGCTTCTTCGCAACGGCCGCGCCGCCCGTCCTTGGCCTGAGTCCGCGGCGCGGGCCAAAGATGCGCCTCCTGCCGGCCCGGGCGTCGAGACCCCCGAGCGCATTCTCCGCCGGCTCGAGTTCAAGGTGGTGCGCCGGCTCGACGGGTTCCTGTTCGGCGACTACCGCGGCGTCTTCTACGGGCCCAGCCTCGACCTGGCCGAGGTGCGCGAGTACCAGCCGGGCGACGAGATCCGCCGGATCGATTGGAACGTCACCGCCCGCATGAACCAGCTGTTCGTCCGGCAGTACCGTGAGGAAAAAGAACTGACCGCCTGGCTCCTGGTCGATCTGTCGCCGTCGATGCAGTTCGGCACGGTCCGGCAGTTCAAACGGGAGCTGGCGGTTGAATTCGCCGGCGTCGCCGCCTACATCATCACGCGCCACGGTGACAAGGTGGGCGGCCTCGTGTTTCCCACGCCGGCCGGCGTCAGCTTCATCCCGCCCCGCACGGGGCGGCTGCACGCGCTGCGCGTCGTGCGCGAACTCGCCACGGCGCCGACGGTCAGCGGCGGCGGGCAGACGGATCTCGGCGCGGTGCTGCGGCAGGCCGGCCGTCTCGCGAAGCGCCGCGCGCTTGTCTTTTTGATCTCCGACTTCCACGCGCCCGCGGGGTGGGAGCGGCCGCTCGCGGAGCTGGGCCGCCGGCATGAGATCATCGCCGTGCGGATCGAAGATCCGCGGGAGCGCGAACTTCCGGACGTCGGCGGCGTCTATCTGCACGACCCCGAGACCGGGCAGCAGCTCTGGATCGACACGTCCGACCGGCGCGTACGGCAGGCGCACCGCGCGCTCGTGGCCGAGCGGGACGCGCACCTCAACGAGGCGTTGACCAGGACGGGGGTCGACCTCCTCACCCTGTCAACCGGGGCGGGCCTCGTCGACGATCTGCTGCGGTTCATCACTCTTCGAAGGCGGCGGCGATGGAGTTTACCTGGCCGGTAATGCTGTGGGCCCTGGCCCTGCTGCCGGCGTCCGTCATCTGGTACGTCCTCGGTGTGCGCCGGATCCGGCGCACGACCGCGCAGCGTTTCGCGGAGGCGCCGCTTTTTGCACAGATCGCGGTGCGTCTGCCCGCGGTACGGCGGCACATCAGCATGGGACTGTACTTCGCGGCCCTGGGGCTGCTGCTCGGCGCCGCGGCGCGCCCGGTCATGGCCGTGCCGCTGCCGGTCAACCGCGCGACGGTCATCCTGGCCATCGACACGAGCGGCAGCATGGCCGCGCCCGATCTGCAGCCGACGCGTCTCGACGCCGCCCGGCAGGCGGCCTTGGGATTCCTGGACGCCTTTCCGCCGGGGCCGCGGGTGGGCCTCGTGACGTTCAGCACCTACGCGACGCTGATGGTGCCGCCCACCGACGACCGGGGCGCGATCCGCGACGCGCTCGCGACGATCAAGACGCAGGAAGCCACGGCGATCGGCGACGGCATCGCGGTGTCGCTGCGGGCCATCCCGGGCCGGGCGTCGAGCGTGCCGGGATCGCCCGCGCAGACGCCGGGCCCGGGCCAGCCGCCGCTCGGGCAGTCTCCCTTCGGCCAGCCGCCTTTGGGCACGCCGCCCGCCCAGACGCCGCCGGCGTCGACGCCGGGGCAGCCGGGGCAGCCCGAGGACATGCCGCCCGCGGCCATCATTCTACTGACGGACGGCGGACAGAACGCGGGCACCGCCGATCCCATTCGCATGGCGGCCCTCGCCAAGCAGTTGAGGGTGAAGATCTACACGATCGGGCTCGGCACGGCCGGCGGCGGGGTCTTCCAATACCAGGGACAGATGGTGCTCGTGCCGTTTGATCCGACGCTGCTGCAGCAGATCGCCGCGATCACCGACGGCAAGTTCTTCATCTCGCCAACCGCGGGCGACCTGAAGCGGATCTACCGCGAGCTCGGTCAGACGATCGGGTGGGAGAAGCGGAAGACGGAGGTCTCGGCCCTCTTCGTCGCCGGCGCCGGGACGCTCATGCTCGGCGGCGGGGCGCTGTCGCTCCTGTGGATGGGACGCCTGCCGTGAGTTTCCTCTGGCCGCGCCTGCTCTGGTTGTACGCGATCGTGCCGGTGCTGGTGCTGACGTACGTCTGGATCCTGCGCCGGCCCGCGCGGGAGCGCGTCCAGTACCCGACCTTGGAGCTCGCGCGCGTCGCCGCGGCCGCCGGCGGGCGGTGGCGCCGCCACGTCGCGGCGGTCCTGTATCTGCTCACGGTCTGCGCCGTGATCTTCACGGTGGCGCGGCCGGTCGCGCCGGTGCCGGTGCCGGACAACCGCGCCGTCGTAATGCTGAGCATCGACGTGAGCCGCAGCATGATGGCGCGCGACGTCGTGCCGACCCGGCTGGATGCGGCGAAGAAGGCGGCGGTCGAGTTTGTGCACAATCTGCCGCGGGGCGCGAAGGTCGGCCTCGTCTCGTTCAGCAGCTACGCGACCCTGATCACGCCCCCTACGGACGATCACGACCGGGTCATCCAGGCGATCAACGGCCTGAACTTGGAATTCGCGACGGCGATCGGCGACGGACTGCTCGAGGCTGTGTACGCGCTGCCCGGGCGGCCGCGGCCCCCGGCCAGCCTGCTGCCCGGACTCCCGCCGCCTCCACCGCCGGACGCGGACCGCCTGCTTCCGGCGACCGTCGTCCTGCTGAGCGACGGCCAGAGCAACCGGGGCACGCCGCCCGAAGACGCGGCGACGGTCGCGCGGCAGCTGCACGTCCGAGTGTATACGATCGGCCTCGGATCCCCGGAGGGCACGTTTCTCGAGCTGGGCGGCCGCGGCATTTTCGTGCGGCTCGACGAGGAAACGCTCAAGCAGATCGCGGAGGTCACCGGCGGCGCGTACTGGCGCGTCTCCTCGGCGGCCGAGCTCAGCCGTGTCTACTCGCGACTCGGCCGCGTGATCGGCTGGCGGCGCACGCCCGTCGAGGTCAGCGGCCTCGCGGCGGTCGGGGTCGCCGCCCTGTTCCTCGGCACGGTGGCCACCTCGCTGTTCTGGATGCACCGTCTGGGATAACCGGTCCCGAACATCGCCGTCCCCGAGATCACCGTCCACGCCCGCGGCCGCCGCACGAAAATCCTCGTGCGCCGTGGTTCAGCCCGTGCGCTGCGCGGGAAGAATGCGCTGTCTTGCGCCCGCGCCGCGTCCTGCTATGATGGCTCCGCATGAAGGTGGTCATCACCGGCGGCGCCGGTTTTGTCGGATCGCACCTGTGCGAGCGTCTGCTCGCCGACGGCGCCGAGGTCCTGTGCCTCGACAATCTGCTCACCGGGCGTCCCGAGAACGTCGCGCACATCACCAGCCCCCGGTTCGAGTTCCGCCGCCACGACATCACGACGCCGGTCGAGATCGCGGGGCCGGTCGATTTCGTCCTGCACTTTGCGAGCGCCGCGAGCCCCGTCGACTATATGGCCCATCCGATCCAGACCCTGAAAGCGGGCGCGCTCGGCAGCTGGATCACGCTCGGCTTCGCGCGGGCGAAGGGCGCGCGGTTTTTGCTGGCGTCCACTTCGGAAGTGTACGGCGACCCGGCGGTGTCGCCGCAGCCGGAGACATACTGGGGGCACGTCAACCCCGTGGGGCCGCGCGGCTGCTACGACGAGGCGAAGCGGTTCGCCGAGGCCATGACGATGGCCTATCACCGGTACCACGGCGTCAATACCGGAATCGTGCGCATTTTCAATACCTATGGTCCGCGGAACAGACCGGACGACGGCCGCGTGGTGCCGGCGTTCATCACGCAGGCGATTCGCGGCGAGCCGCTCATGATCCACGGCGACGGCACGCAGACCCGCAGCTTCTGCTACGTTTCGGACCTCGTCGACGGGATCGTGCGGCTCCTGCGCTCGGAGATCCACGATCCGGTGAACATCGGCAACCCGCAGGAGCTCCGCGTCCTCGACCTGGCGCGGCTCGTGCTCGATCTCACAGGGAGCCGCAGCGCGATCGTGCACCGCCCGCGGCCGGAAGACGATCCCACCCGGCGGTGTCCCGACATCACCCGGGCGCGCACCCTGCTCGGCTGGGAGCCGCGCGTGGCGCTCCGCGACGGGCTTACACAAACGTTGGAGTGGTTCGCCGCCGGCCGGCTCAGCGGCCGGCAACCGTGAAATAAGAGCGCGGCGGCATGGCCGGTCGGTGTGTATACTGCCGGAACTGCTCGTGCAGGCCGATGCGGCGGTCCGTGACCAGCAGGTTGTCGGTCCGCCCGGACCGGGGTATTATGGTCCCAACGCGCCCGTAGCTCAGAGGATAGAGCAGCTGCCTTCTAAGCAGCGGGTCGGGGGTTCGAATCCCTCCGGGCGCGCCACCCGCCGCTCAACGATAGAACCACCGTGGGTAGCCGGTGCCGGTTATGGAGGCGTCCATGGCAGCGAACGACCTGTGCTTTATCCCCGCGCTCGAGCTGAACCGCCTGATCCGGGCGGGGGACGTCTCGCCGGTCGAGATCACCGAGGCCGTGCTGGCGCGAATCGACCGCCTCAACCCGGCGCTCAACGCCTATATCACGGTGACCGCCGACTCGGCCCGCACCCAGGCCCGCGAGGCGGAGGCGCGCGCGCGGCGCGGCGAGCGCAAGGGACCGCTCGACGGCATTCCGTACTCGGTGAAAGACCTCGAGGACACCGCCGGCGTGCGCACCACCTACGGCTCCAAGTGGTTCGAGCGGCACGTCCCTTCCGAAGACGGCGCCGCCGCCGGGCGGCTGCGCGCGACGGGCGGCGTGCTCCTCGGCAAGACCAACACACCGCATTTCGGCCACAAGGACATGAGCGATAACCTGATTGGTCCGCCGTGCCGCAATCCGTGGCGCCGCGACCGGACGTCCGGCGGCTCGTCCGGTGGCGCCGCGGCGGGCGTCGCGGCGGGGTTGGGGCCGCTGGCCCACGGGTCGGACGGCGCCGGCTCGATCCGGTGTCCGGCGTCGCTGTGCGGCGTCGTCGGCCTCAAGCCGTCGTTCGGCCGCGTGCCGTACCACCCCAGTCCCGATTACTGGGCGTCGCGCTCCCACAACGGGCCGATCACGCGAACGGTGCGCGACGCGGCGCTCATGCTCGCGGCGGTCGCGGGCCCCGACCGGCGGGATCCCTTGTCGATCGACGCGCCGCCCGAGGACTACGTCGCCGCCTGTGACGGCGATCTTCGCGGACTGCGGGTCGCGTGGAGCCCGGATCTCGGACATCTCCCCGTGGACCCGGAGGTGCGGACGATCACCGAAGCGTCGGCCCGCCGGTTCGCCGATCTGGGCTGCGCGCTCGACGCGCCTGATCTCGGATGGCCGGACATGCGAGAGCCGCACCGGTGCATCTGGCACGTCGGCGTCGCCGCGCGACAGCAGGACCGGGCGCGCAAGCATCCCGATTGGATCGACCCGTCATTGATGCGCATGATCGTGGACGCCGGCCGCATGAGCGCGCTCGACTACGGACGGGCACTGCTCGCCCGGGCGCCGTTCTATCAGGCGGTGGCGCGGTTTTTCGAGCACTACGACCTGCTGCTCACGCCCACGATGCCGGTCGCCGCGTGGTCGGTCGAGCCCGACAGCGCGGCCATGATCGACGGGCGCGAGGCACCGACCCTCTTGGAGCGATTGACGTTCACCTTCCCGTTTAACCTCACCGGGCACCCGGCCGCGTCGGTGCCGTGCGGGTGGACGCGCGAGGGGCTGCCGGTGGGGCTGCAGATCATCGGCCGGTGGCACGACGACGCCGCGGTGCTGCGGGCCGCGGCGTGCTTCGAGGCCATCCAGCCATGGGCGGACCGGCTGCCGCCGTCCGAGTGACGCGGCCGGGGGCCCGCGCGCACGAGACACAGGCGGTCTAGGCCGGAGAAGGTTCGGGCACAACCTCTCTTGCCCGCTCGGGGGGGGTGGACGGAGGGGACGCAGATGTCGCAGAGGTGGTATCCGGTGTGGACCGCGCTGGTGACCCTGGCCGTGCTGGTTGGGTTCGCCGGCCCCCTCTAGCCCGGTCGTCCTGCCGGCAGCGCGTATTCGACGGCCTGCTCCAGCGTCATCGCCTGGCCGTGCGTCCACGCCTCGTCGAAGGCGGCATCCCCTAAACTGAGGCGGGTTGCCGCGGTCCTCTCCTCGAGGGCGGCCTGCTCTTCAGGCTGGCGTGTGTTGCCGATAGGGTCGAGCACCGCGCCCGCCGCGCCGAGCAGCCTCGCCGCGCGATCGTACTGGCCCTGATTTCGAGCCACCACCCCCAATCCTTCCAGGCACTCCCCAATCACCCATCGGTGATTGAGATCCCGGCTCAACGTCAGGCCGTCGGCAAAGTACGCCTGCGCCCGGTCCTGATCGTGCTGCTCAAGCGCGTCATAGCCCAGGTTTCTCAAATTGAAGGCGATGAGGAATCCGTCCCCCGCGGTTTTGGCGAGCGCAAGACATTCCTCGTGAAGCACGACCGCCCGGTCGTACTCGCCCTGTCTGCGGGCGACGATGCCCAACTGCGCGAGCGTCGCGCTGGTCTGCCACGGATCATTCATCTCACGGGCGATGCCCAAACCCTCCTCGAGGAGCGCCGTGCCCCGCGCGGTGTCTCTTTGGCGCAGCGCGGTCACCCCCAGCCACCGAAGGAGACGGCACATGTTGGGCCGGTCGCCCACGTCGCGGCACACGGCCACACCCCATTCGCCGAGCTCGGTGGCACGCTTGTAGTCGTGCTGCTCAAACGCGAAGTACGTCGCGCCCTGGAGCGCGGCGGGCAAGACCTCGCGCGGGGCTTCATCGCTGCGCGCGAGGGCGCGCTCGAGCCAGCCGCGGCCTTCATGCCAGTGCCCGCGGAAGTTCCAAAATCCGCTCAGCCGTCCGGCCAGCCGTAGGGCGGCGTCGGCGCCGCCCGGGTCGGCGCTGCTCCATTCGAGCGCCGATCGAAAGTTGTCGTGCTCCGCATCGAACCGGGCCATCCACGCTTTCGCTTCCGGCCCGCTCATCGCGGCCGCGGCCCGCTCCGCAAATCCGAGGCACCAGTCGCAGTGCCGCCGTCGCACCGCCGCGGCCTCGCCGGCACGCTCCAGTTTCTCGCCGGCGTACTGCCGCACGCTTTCCAATAGTCCATACCGTGCGGGTTCAACCCGTTCGTCGAAGACGACCAAGGACTTGTCGACGAGCGACGTCAACCGGTCCAGGATGTCCGCGCCCTCGGCATCGTCCCCGCACACCTGCTCGGCGGCCTCCGCGGAGAATCCGCCGGCAAACACCGACAACCGCCGCAGGACAACGCGCTCCGGCTCCGCCAGCAGATCGTAGCTCCAATCCAGCGCCGCCCGCATGGTCTGCCGGTGGGGGAGGGCGGTTCGCGCCCCGCCGGTGAGCAGGCGAAACCGGTCGTCGAGTTTCGCCGCGATGGTCTCCGCCGGCAGCGTCTTCACGCGCGCGGCCGCCAGTTCGATGGCCAGGGGGATACCATCCAGCCGCCGAGTCACCTGCACCACGGCCGCCGCGTTGCTGCTGGTGAGGCGGAATCCGGGACGGCTCAGCGCGGCGCGATCGGTGAAGAGCAGGACCGCCTCGTACCGGCTCAGCTCCTCGATCGGCGGCAGCTCTTTCAGACTTGGAATCGACAGCGCCGGTACGCGCCAGACGACCTCGCCGAGGATGCCGAGGGGTTCCCGGCTGGTCGCCAGGAGTCGCAGATCGGGACACGTCCGGAGGAGCGTCTCGGCGAGGCCCGCGCAGGCCGCGATCAGATGCTCACAGTTATCAAGGACGAGGAGCGCCGTTTTCGATCGCAGGAACGCAGTGAGTGCTTCGGTCAACCCGCCGGACTGTTCGCGCAAACCGAACGCCGCGGCGACCGCCTTGGCGACGAGGGCGCCGTCGGTCAACGGGGCCAACTCGGCCAGCCACGCACCGTGGGGGTAGTCGGGGAGGAGATCGGCCGCGGCTCGAAGGGCCAGGCGCGTCTTGCCGACGCCGGCGAAGCCCGTCAGGGTCACCAGCCGCGCCGCCGGGAAGAGCCCCTTCACTTCGGCAATCTCCCGGTCCCGGCCGATGAACGTGGTCAGTTCCGCGGGGAGATTGTTGGGACGATCGTCGAGCGTGTTGAGCGGCGGAAACGCGAGGGGCAGCTCGGCCGCCACCACCTGGAAGAGCCGCATCGGCTCCGCCAAGTCCTTGAGCCGATGCTCACCCAGCTCTTGGAAACTCATTCCATCCGGGGGGGCCTCGGCGACGAGGGCGCGGGTCGGTTCGGAGACAAGAATTTGCCCGCCGTGTCCCGCCGAACAAATGCGCGCGGCGCGGTGGACGTCCAGACCGACGTAGCCCTCTGTCCCCTGAACAGGTTCGCCGGTGTGCAATCCTATCCGCACCCGCGGCGACGCGCCCTCCGGCCAAGGATGGCGGAGGAGGGCCAGCTGCGCGGTGCGGGCGGCGGCGACGGCGTCGCTGGCCCGCGCGAAGACCACGAGGAACGCGTCGCCCTGCGTATCAACCTCTCGGCCGCGGCCCGCGGCGAAGGCTTCGCGAAGGAGGCGCCGGTGCTCCGCCAGCACGTCCGCGTACCGGCGGTCGCCGAGCGATTGCAGAAGCGCCGTCGACGCCTCGACGTCCGTGCAGAGGAACGTGACGGTCCCGGCCGGCATCGCGGCCCTGCGGCGTCCACTCATCGCGATGAGCCGCCGAGCCGCACCCGCACCGTGCTCGGCGTGGGCGCGCCTCTAGTTGCCGCCGGCCGCGGCGGACGGGCGCTGGTACACGCGGTCGATCTTCGCCGCCATCACGAAGTCGGCTTCGCTGAGCCCGTTGATTTTGTGCGTCCACAGTTCGACGCGTACCTGTCCCCAGCTCACGCGCAGGTCGGGATGGTGATTTTCCGCTTCCGCGACCGGCGTGATCGCGTTCACAAACTCGACGGCCTGGACGAAGTTCTTGAACCGGAAAACCTTCACGAGCATGCGATCGTCTTCGACCTGCCACGCGTCAAGCTGCGCCAGCAGAGGGGCGAACTGGGCGCGGGTGAGCGGCGGCGTGCCTCCCTGACAGGGGACGCACGCCCGGTCGGCCAGACCGGTCGTCCCGGCCGCCTTGCCTGTCTCTGCGCGCTTCGTTGGATCAGTCGCCATCGATCACCACTCCTTTCGGGGTAGACCGCACGCCGGTCCGTCACACGTCTTCGGGATCGACGTACTCTTCCTCGTCGGGCACGAACGGCCGGTGACAGTGCGGACATTCCACGGGCTCGTCTCCGTCCGGCGCTTCGAGCCGCAGAAACTGCACCCCGCAGTGCGGGCACACGAGGCGAATCATCGCCGGACGCCCCGGCCGGCGCCCGCGAGGCGAGGCCGGAGGATGGGGCCCGCGCCATCGCGAACGCCATCGTGATGACCGAAACGCCGCTCGATCCCCGCACCACCGTCGGGCACGTGCATCTGCGCGTCGCCGACCTCGACCGCGCATTGGAGTTTTACCGCGATTTGCTGGGGTTCCACGAGGCGTGGCGGGGCGACGGCACGGTGATGCTCTCGGCCGACGGCCGGTACCCGTTCGCGCTCGGCCTCACCGCCACCGCCGATCCGCCGCCGGCCCCACGCCGTCGCTGCGGGCTCTATCATGCGGCGTTTCTGCTGCCGGGCCGCGCCGCGCTCGGACGCCTGCTGCGGCGGCTCCTCGAGCACGACGTCCAGCTCGACGGGGCGTCCGACCATCTCGTCAGCGAGGCCTTGTACCTGCGCGACCCCGAAGGCAACGGCCTCGAGCTGTACTGCGACCGGGTCCGGGAGCAGTGGTCCTGGAACGGCGACCAGGTGGACATGACGACCCGCGAGCTCGATCTCCGCGATCTGCTCGCCGCGGGCGGCGACCGGTCCGCGCCGGTGCCCGACGGCACCCGTCTCGGACACGTTCACCTGCGCGTTTCCGATCTCGGCCGCGCGGAGGCCTTCTATCACGAGGCGCTCGGCTTCGACGTCACACTCCGGCGATACCCCGGCGCGCTGTTCCTGTCCGCGGGCGGCTACCATCATCACCTCGGAACCAACGTGTGGGCCGGACAGGGCATTTCGCCCGCGGCCGCCTCGGGTCCCGGCCTCTGGTACTTTACGATCCGGCTGCACGGGGCGGACGACCTCGCGCGCGCGGCGGCGCGGCTGCGGGCCCACGGGATCACGTCCGGCCCGGCCGCCGACTGCGGTCCGTGTCTCGGCGAAGGCGCGGCCGATCTCGACGGCATTCTCATGCTCCTCACAGCAGATCATTCGCCACTGCCCGACCGACTTACCTGGAGCCCGGCCCGCGAACTGCTCGGCGCCGCCCGCGCGAGCTAGTTGAGTTCGACCCTTCAGGCGTCCACGGCCGCGCCTGTCCGGGCCGCTCCGCGCGCCGACCTGCGCGATCTCGTCCACGATCTTCGCCGGCGCGTGCGGGGGGAAGTCCGGTTCGACGCGGTCTCGCGCGCTCTCTACGCTACCGACGCCAGCATCTATGAGATCGAACCGCTCGGCGTGGTCCTGCCGCGCGACGCCGACGACGTGCAGGCCGTGATCGAAGTGGCGCGCGCGGCGAGGGCGCCGCTGCTGCCGCGCGGCGGCGGGACCAGCCTGGCGGGCCAGACAGTCGGCCGCGCCATCGTCCTCGATTTCTCGAAGTACATGAACGGCGTCGTCGAGATCGACGCCGAGGCCGGGTGGGCCCGCGTGCAGCCCGGGGTCGTCCGCCACGAACTGCTGCGGGCGCTGGCGCCGAGCGGGCTCATCTACGGACCGGAGACGTCGACGAGCACCCGCGCGACGATCGGCGGGATGATCGGCAACAACTCCTCCGGATCCCGCTCGATCGTCTACGGCAAGACGGTGGACACGCTGCTCGCGATGCGCGCGTGGCTCGCGGACGGGACGGCCGTCACCTTCGCGGACCTCGCCCCGGACGAAGCGGCGCGGCGGGCGCGGGGCGAGGGCGCGGAAGGACGGCTCTACCGCGAGGTCGCCCGGATCGTCGCGGGCGCGAGAGACGAGGTCGCGCGGCGGTTCCCGCGCATCCAGCGGCGGGTCGGCGGCTACAACCTCGACGAGTTTCCCGCGGGCGGGGCGGTGAACCTCGGAAAGCTGGTCGTCGGCTCCGAGGGGACGCTCGCGATCGTGACCGAGGCGACGGTGCGGCTGCAGCGCCGCCCGCCGGCCACCGTGCTCGCGATCTTCCAGTTCGACGACATCGTGCCGGCGCTCGAGTACACCCCGGAAATTCTGTCGACGAAGCCCGCGGCGGTGGAGCTCACGGACCGGTACATCGTGGAGCTCGCGCGCCAAACCCGAGAGCTGAGCCAACGCCTCACGTTCGTCGACGGGAATCCCGGCGCGCTGATCGCCGTGGAGTACGCCGGCGAGACTCAGGCGGAACTGGCGCCGCTGCTCGACGGCCTGGAGGGCCGGATGCGCCGGGCCGGCTATCGCGGGACGATGCGGCGGATCGTCGAGCCCGCCGCCCAGGCCAACCTCTGGGCGGTTCGCGAGGCCGGCGTCGGACTGCTGCTCGGCATGAAGGGCGCGCGCAAGCCGGTCGCGTTCGTCGAGGATAGCGCCGTCGACCCCGCCCGCATCGCCGAGTACACGCGCCGTTTCCGGGAGATCGTGCGGCGCCACGGGACCGACGCGTCGTTCTACGGCCACGCGAGCGTCGGCCTCCTGCACACGCGCCCGATCCTCGATCTGCATCAACCCCGCGACGTGGCGGAGATGCGCCAGATCGCCGAGGAAATCGCCGCCCTCGTCGCGGAGTTCGGCGGCGCGCTGAGCGGCGAGCACGGTGACGGCCTGTCGCGCGGCGAGTTTGTGGAGAAGATGTTCGGCTCGGCGCTGTACGCGGCGTTCCGGGAGATCAAGGCGGCGTTCGATCCGGAAGGCCGCATGAATCCCGGGAAAATCGTCGACGCGCCGCCGATGACCGAATCGCTGCGGTACCGGCCGGACCCCGGGCCCGGCCCCGCGACGGTGCAGGACTTCAGCCGCGACGGCGGCGTGCGGGCGTCGATCGAGCTGTGCAGCGGCGTCGGCGCCTGCCGGAAGCCGCGCGGCGGGACGATGTGCCCGTCGTACATGGTGACGCTCGAAGAGGCGCACAGCACGCGCGGCCGCGCCAACGCGCTGCGGGCCGCCATCTCCGGTGCGCTGCCGGCGGAGACGCTGACGAGCCGCGAGCTGTACGACGTGATGGACCTCTGCATCGGCTGCAAAGCGTGCAAGGCCGAGTGTCCGAGCAACGTGGATATGGCGAAGCTCAAGCACGAGTTTCTTGCCGGCTACTACGACCGGCACGGGCTGCCGCTGCGCGCGCGGCTCTTCGGCCACGTCGCCGCGCTCGGCCGGCTCGGCTGCGCCGCGGCGCCCCTCGCCAACCGGCTGCTCGGCAGCGCGGCCGCGCGCTGGGCGCTCGAACGCGTCGCGGGCATCGACGCGCGGCGGCAGCTGCCGCCGTTCGCGCGCCGGCGCTTCACGCGCTGGTGGCGGGAGCGCGCGGCGTCGTCCGCCCCGGCGTCCGCGCGAACGGGCCCGCCGGCCGGAGCCGAGGCGAGATTCAAGGGCGTGCCGGGGCAGGGGCGGGTCGCGCTGTTCGTCGACACGTTCACGGAATACTACTATCCCTCGATCGGCCGGGCGGCCGTGCGCGTGCTGGAAGCGGCCGGATGCCGCGTCGAGCTCGTCCCGCTGTCGTGCTGCGGCCGGCCGATGATCAGCAACGGAATGCTGCGGCAGGCGCAGGGGCTCGCGGCCCGGACGGTCGCGCGGCTGCGGCCGTTCGCCGAGGCCGGCGTGCCGGTCGTGGGGCTGGAGCCGTCCTGCGTCGTGACCTTCAAGGACGAGTACCCGGATCTGCTGCGCGGCGGCGCCGTGGACGCGGTGGCGCGGGCGACATACGCGTTGGAGGAATACCTCGGCGTGCTCGACGCGGCGGGGATCCGTCCGCCGTACGCCCCGGCGGATCGGCGCGTCCTGATGCACGGCCACTGCCATCAAAAGGCGATGATCCGGACGGGTCCGGCCCTCGCCGCCCTCCGGGCGGTGCCCGGCGCGGCCGTCGAGGAGATCGACTCCGGCTGCTGCGGTATGGCCGGGTCGTTCGGCGTCGAGCGCGAGCACTACGACGTGTCGATCGCGATGGGTGAGCGGGTGCTGTTCAAGACGGTGCGGGCGGCGCCGGCGGAGACGCTGCTGGTCGCCTCCGGCACCTCGTGCCGCCAGCAGATCGCGCACGGCACGGGCCGCCGCGCGCTGCATCTCGCGGAGGCGCTGGCGCTCGCGCTGCCCCCGGAGACGCCGGCCGTCCCGGACGCCTGACCGGCGCACGCGCCGTGCGCATCACGGTGTATGTGACGCCGCGTGCGCGCCGGCCCGGCGTCGAGCGCCGCGCCGACGGGACGTTTCACGTAGCCGTCGCCGCACCACAGCACGAGGGTGAGGCCAACGCGGCGGTCGTGGCCGCGCTGGCGGACCACTTCGGCGTCGCACGCGGGCGCATCCGCATCGTGCGCGGACACCGCGGCCGGCACAAGGTCGTCGAGGTCGACGCCGGCTCCGCCTGAATGCTACAATCGCGTCACGTGGTGGCTGTAGCTCAAAGGCAGAGCACCAGACTGTGGCTCTGGGGGTTGCGGGTTCGATTCCCGTCAGCCACCCCACGTCGCACCGCCGGAGGGTCCTCACGCTCGACGAGGAACGCGCGGAGATGACGGGCGTGGTGGTGGAGCGGACGCGCGCGCCGGCTAGCGCGCCTCGTTCGGAACGGTCCGAGGGCCCGACGGCGGCGCCATCCGTTCGAGCCCGACCAACTGCATGATCGGCCGTATCAGCAGTCCCTGACCGACCAGCGTCCAGACGATCGTTCCCAGGATCCCCGCCGCCACCGCCTCACGCTGTGGCAGCATTGGCGGCAGCGCCAGCACGAGCGCCACCGCGACTCCCCCTCGCAGTCCGCCCCAGACCATGACGTGGCGCCACGCCATCGGAAACGGCGCGCCCGAGCGTGCCAGCAGCGCCGTGAACCCGTACACGCTGAGCGCGCGTGATGCCAGCGCGGCCAGGACGACGGCTCCAATGAGGCCGGCATAGCGCCCCAGGAGCGGCAGCGGGACGACCAGGCCGACCAGCAGAAATAGGGCCGAGTTCGCCAAGAACGCGATGACGTCCCAGACCACGCGTACCGTTTCCGCTCCGGCGGGCGTGAGGCTGCGGCCGGCCAGCGCGGCGAAGGTCAGGCCCGCGGCGGCCACGCCGATGATGCCGCTCGCGTGGACCGCGTCGGCGACGAGGTACGCGGCGGCGGCGGCGACGAGGCTGCCGATCGCCTCGACGACGGGGTCGGTGATGCCGCCCAGCACATAGGCCGCGCCGGCCCCGATGACCAGTCCGGCGGCGGCGCCTCCGGCGAGGAGCCAGACGAACTCCACGGCGGCGCGGCCGACGTCCGGCGGCGGCGCCAGGGCCAGCGTGAACAAAACAATGGCGACGGCATCGTTCGCGACCGCCTCGCCCTCGAGGACCGTGCCGAGGCGCTCATTCAGCGCGGCGTCTCGCACCAGCGCGATCACGCCGGCCGGGTCGGTGGCCGCACAGACCGCGCCCAACAAAAGCGCCCCGCGCCACGGCACATGGCCCAGGAACGCCGCGCCGGCGATGACGGCCGCGGACACGATGGTGCCCGGGATGGCGAGCGCCAGGATGAGCGGCGCGTACGTCCGCAGATGGCGCCGCGGGATCCGGATCGCGCCTTCGAACAACAGCGGAAGAATCAGCACGGTGACGATCACGTCGGGTCCCAGCGAGACGGGCGGGACGAGGTGCGCCGTCCCGGCGGCGAGTCCGACCACGACGAGCGCCACCGTGTAGGGCAGCCGCGCGCGCGCCGCGACGGCGGAGACAAGCGCGGCGGTGGCGAGGAAGCCAAGCGCAACGTACAAGGGAGACACGACGAGACGCACCATTCGCGCGGAGCCGTGGCGGCGCCTGCGATCTCCGCCCGTACACACCGGTGCCCGCGCCAAAGGGCGCGGGCACCGGTGGTCCGTCTAACCGGTCCGGGGACGGAAATCCGCCCCGGCCGGGAGCGCTAGAACCCTCCCATACGGTCGTCGGGCGACTGGCTGGCGCCCGGCTTTCCGAGGATGGTCGCGGCCGTCGCCGTATTCCCCGAGGGCGCGGCCGTGTAGTCGATCCGTACGTGGTCGCCCGCCTCGATCGCGGTGACCGGTACCCGCGCGCTCCCGTACCCGATCCGGGTGCCCTCCGGGATGAACACGCGGGTGGCGTACCCGGATCCTGTTCCGGTCAGGACGTCGACGACGCCCGAGCACGTGTCGGGCACCACACCGGTGCAGTGGATGGTGATCGTCTGAACCTGCCCGTCAACGGTTGGTTGGGCGAAGGCCACCGACACCGACATCATGACGGCCGCTGCAACCAGTCCCGCCTGGAATACTTTCATCGATCTGGTCACCTCCTGGTACGAGTGACAATGCTGATGACAACCCGTGGAGCCTCAGTCCTGCATCTTACCCAGGTCGGCCCGGTCTCATTCGGCCGCGGCAGGGATGCGCCGGCGCGGATTCGAATCGGTCCCTGCCCATGGCGTCGCCGTCCGCGTCACCGTCCCGGCCCGCGTTTCGCACCGTCACCGCCGCCAACTCGTCGGCCTTCACCCTCGACGGCACCAACACGTACCTGGTCGGCCGCGACCGCGTCATCGTCGTCGATCCCGGGCCCGACGATCCGGCGCACGTGAACGCGGTGCTCGAGGGGGCGCGCGCCGGGGGCGGCGACGTGGCGCTGATTCTCGTCACCCACAGCCACCGGGATCACCTCGGCGCCGCGGCGGCGCTCGCGACCGCCTCGGGAGGGACCGCGCCGATCCGGCGGTGGGGGGAGGGCGGCCCTCCGCTCGCGGACGGGGAGACGGTGGAAGCGGGCGGCGTCGCGCTGCGCGCGCTGCATACGCCCGGCCACGCGGCCGACCACGTCGTCTTCTACTGGGCCGCGGAGCGGATCTTGTTTTCGGGCGACCTCGTCCTGGGCAGGGGGACGGTCGTGCTCGAGCCGCGGGACGGCGCGCTCGAGGAGTACCTCGCGTCCCTCGAGCGGATCGCGCGTCTCGATCTCGCCCTGATCTTCCCCGGACACGGACCGTTGGTCGAGGATCCGGCCGCGCGGGTCGCCGAGTACCTGGCGCACCGGCGGATGCGCGAAGGCCAGGTGCTCGACGCGCTGGCCGGCGGCGCGCGGACGCCGGGTGAGATTGTCGGCGTGATCTACCGGGATCTCGACCCCGGGCTGCATCCGGCCGCGGAGAACACGGTGCGGGCGCATCTTTTGAAGCTCGTGCGGGAAGGACGCGTCAGGCGCGAGGGGAACCGGTATCACCGGCCGTAGGGCCGGGAGTAGGGGAGGGAGGCGTGAGATGGCGGTGCCGGCGGCAGCGCGGGAGATGACCGATCGACAGGGGCGGCCGATCCGGGTCGGCGATAAGGTGCGCGCGCCCGGACTCGACGCGCCCGCGGTTGTGCAGACGGTGGATCCGCGGTACGGCACGATGATCGTGCTCGTGGCCGGCCGCGCGAACCAGCAGATGGGCCGGATGCTGCGGGCGTCCGAGGTGGAAGTCGCGGGATCGTGAGCCCCGCGGCCGTGAAGACAGCGAGGCCGGGGCGAACGCCCCGGCCTCGCCGCATCTCCCGCCGCCTGACGGCGGCGCCGTGCAAACCTTACATGTCCATGTCGTCGGGATTGTAGCCGCCGCCGGGAGCCTGCGCGCCGCCGCCCTTCTTCTTCTCGCGCTTCTCGACGACCAGCGCCTCGGTCGTGAGCAGCAAGCTTGCCACGCTCGCCGCGTTCTGGAGCGCGAGGCGCGTGACCTTGGTCGCGTCGATGATCCCGGCCTTGACCATGTCCTCGAACTTGCCGGTCGCGACGTTGTAGCCGATGCCGGGCTTCTCGGCCCGGATGTGCTCGACGATGACGGCGCCCTCGAGCCCCGCGTTCGCGGCGAGCCACTTCGCCGGCTCGCTGATCGCACGGCGGATGATTGACACGCCGATCTGCTCGTCGCCGTCGTCGGCGTCCACCTTGTCGAGGGCCTTCGAGATGTTGAGGAGGGCCGTGCCGCCGCCCGGGACGATGCCTTCCTCGACGGCGGCCTTGCTGGTGCTCAGCGCGTCCTCGAAGCGGTGCTTCTTCTCCTTGAGCTCGGTCTCCGTGGCCGCGCCGACCTTGATCTGCGCGACGCCGCCGGACAGCTTCGCGAGCCGCTCCTGAAGCTTCTCTCGGTCGTAGTCGGACGTGGTCGTCTCGATCTCTTTCTTGATCTGCGCGATCCGGCCCTGGATGTCCTTGCGCGCGCCCTTCCCCTCGATGATCGTGGTCTCTTCCTTGCCGACGCGCACTTTGACGGCACGGCCCAGCATCTCGGTCTCCACACTCTCGAACTTGATGCCGATGTCGTCGCTTACGACCTTGCCGCCGGTCAGGACGGCGATGTCGCCGAGCATTGCCTTCCGCCGGTCGCCGTACCCCGGCGCCTTCACGGCAACGCAGGGCAGAATCCCGCGCAGTTTGTTGACGACCAGGGTCGCCAGCGCCTCGCCCTCGACGTCCTCGGCGATCACGACGAGCGGCTTGCCGAAGCGCATGACTTTCTCCATCACCGGCACGATGTCTTTGACGGCGCTGATCTTCTTGTCGGTGATGAGAACGTACGGGTCCTCGAGCACGGCCTCCATCTTCTCGGGGTCGGTGACCATGTACGGGGAGATATAGCCGCGGTCGAACTGCATCCCCTCGACCACTTCCACGGCCGTCTCGATGCCCTTGGACTCCTCGATGGTGATCACGCCGTCCTTGCCGACCTTGTCCATCGCCTCGGCGATGATCTGCCCGATCTCGGGATCGTTGCCGGCGATGCTCGCGACGTGGGCGATGTGCTCCTTGCCCTCGAGCGGGATGCTGATCTTCTTGAGCTCGGCCACGAGGGCGGCCACGGCCTTGTCGATGCCGTGCTTGACGATCATCGGGTTGGCGCCCGCGGCGACGTTCTTGAGGCCTTCCTTGACGATCGCGTGGGCCAGGACCGTCGCGGTGGTCGTGCCGTCGCCGGCGGCGTCGTTCGTCTTGCTGGCGACTTCTTTGACGAGCTGCGCGCCCATGTTCTCGTTGGGATCTTCGAGCTCGATCTCCTTCGCCACCGTGACGCCGTCCTTGGTGATCGTCGGCGATCCCCATTTCTTTTCAAGGACGACGTTGCGGCCTTTCGGGCCGAGCGTCACGCGCACGGCGCTGGCGACCTTCTCGACGCCGTGCTCGAGCGCCTTACGCGCGTCCTCGTCATACAAGAGCGACTTTGCGGGCATAGGGCTCCTCCCCATTTCTGGTGTCTTAGCACTCGAATGGCTGAAGTGCTAACCAACTATATTCTCGTAAGATTAGCCTACCATATCAAGAACATGGGATTGAAGAAAAGCTCAATTTTGGCGTATTATATCTTTAATGGTCGAGATTTCATGGTTTTTCTCTCGTTATCGGCCATACGTGCGGGCCAACCCGGCGCCGTCATGTTGACGCGGCCGCGGGCCGAGAGGGCATCGGCGAATCGGTCGTGGCAGTACGGCTTTGCGGTGATGCTGCTGGTCGCGGGGTTTCTCTTCGTCCTGCAGATTCGCGCCAACCAAGCGCTGCGGGCGGGCGCCGCGCTCCCGTCGAGGCGCCTCGAGGACCTCAGCGTGCTTCTGCGCCGGCAGCAGGAGTCCGATCGCAGCCTGCGCGACGAACTGGCGTCTCTTCGAAAAAAGCTCGACGACTACCACGCCGCCGAGGCCGGCGGGGAGAGCATGACCGGGCAGATGCGGCGCGAGGTGACCGATCTGTGGTTCGTGCTCGGCCGCCAGCCGGTCGAGGGTCCCGGCCTCGTCGTCACGGTGGCCGCCTCGCCGCGGCGGGTGGTGACGCCGCAGGCTCTCGACGTCTCCGCGGTGGTCAACGAGCTGTGGGCCGCCGGGGCGGAGGCGATCTCCGTCAACGGCGTGCGGGTCCTCGCGGTGGAAGGCTTCGCCGCGGCTCCCGGCGGCGTACGTTTCCGCACCTGGGTGCTGCGCGATCCGTTCAAGATCGTGGCGATCGGCGATCCCGCGACCCTTGAAGGCGCGCTTCTCGTGCGGGGAGGGATCATCGACGGCCTCGACGGCGTGGGGCTCAACGTGACGATCTCGCGATCGGCACGCCTTGACGCACCGGCCTCCGACGCGCCCATGAGGTTTCACTACGCGCACCCGGCCGGTCCACCGTAGGAAAACCATAGGAAAAACGATCGGCGGCCGCCGCCGAGTGCGAGTGCACGCTCGCTCTTGGCTGTCGCAGCCGCCGATATCCCCGTCCTAGAGACGTATCCACGCTTGGGCCCGAACCGCATCGTACTCTTGTAACCGCGTCCGGGCCTTGCAGACCGCTCTCATCGAGACGGGAGCAAATCCTAGCACGATCGGTTTGCGGCTGTCAACAGGCAGCCGGCGCCGGCGGCACTCGTTCGAGCGAGGGAGGGCCCGTCTCGTGCCCGCCCGAACCCCTTCCGCCGGGATGATCGCAGGCGATCGCACCACCGCGGGCCGCACCGAGATGCTCTCGGATGCCTACAGCATCGCCGTGCGCGATCTGCGCGCGTGCTACAATCCCGATGGCATTGTGGCGGGCCGCCTCAAATTCAACGCCTACTGGGCGCGCGACGGGCTGTGGGCCGTCTTCGGCGCGCTGGCGCTCGGCGATACGGCGCAGGCGCGGGCGCAGCTCGAGCTGTTTGCACGCTACCAGCCGCCGTCGGGCAGCATCCCCGTGCGCGTCGAATTCGTCGGCCACCATTTCAGCGGGTACAACACGCTGCGCAGCCGCCCGAAGGTGGTCGGGCGCGCCGGTGGAATCTTCCGCGATCCCGTCGACACGGCGGCGATCTTCGTGCTGGCGATCAACGAGTACTTTCTGCGGACCAACGAGGGCGGCGTGTGCGAGCGGCTGCTGCCCGCGGCGGACCGGGTGCTCGGCTGGCTGCGCACGCAGGACCGCGACGAGGACGGCCTGCTCGAGACGCACTATCTCGCGGACTGGATGGATTCGATCATGAAGCGCACGAAGGTCTTCAACATCAACGTCCTGTACTACGGCGCGCTGCGCGCCTTCGCGGCGCTCGCCGCGGCGATCGGGGACGCGGGGGCGGGGGCGCGGGCGTCACAGGCGGCGGACGCCCTGGCCGCCCGCCTCCAGGCGGTCTTCTGGAACGGCGAGTACTTCGTCGATTGGGTGCATGGTCCGCGCCGCGGGGCCTTTTCGTCCGACGGCAACGTCGCCGCGGTGTTCTTGGGCGCCGCGTCCGACGACCAGGCGCGGCGCATTCTCGCGTACATCGACGCGCGCGGCCTCGATGCCGATACGCCGCTGCGAACCTGCGATCCCGTCTATCCGTGGTGGCAGGTGTATCCGATGTACTATCTGGCGGGCATTCCCGACTACCACCGGACGCTGATCTGGCCGTGGCTCGGCACGCTCAACGCGGTCAACAAGGCGCGGCTCGGCGATCGGGCCGGCGCGGTGCGGGATCTCGAGCGGATCGGCAAGTGGTTCGTACGGAGCGGCGCCGTCAACGAGGTGTACCTGCCGGCGGGGATCCCGCTGTCGCGGCGGTTCTACTCGTCGGAGGTGCCGTTCGCCTGGAACGCCGCTTTCTACGTGTACGCCCTGCACGCCCTGGGGCTCGCGCCCTCGGCGCCGGCGACGTTGGCGCTTGCGCCGTGAGTCGCACCTGGGCGCGTTGGGCCGCGCTGCTGCTGCCGGTCGTGGCGCTGGTGGCGCTCCTCACCGCCGCGTCCGTGCGCCGCGACCGCGCGCTCGCGATCGGGACGGCCCTCGCCCGCGGCGAGACACCGCCCGTGCCCGCGCTCGTGCTGCCGGTCCTGCCCGGCGCGGAGGCGGCGCCGCGGGGCGGTCCCGCCGCGCCACACACCGTGGCGCTTCGCGATCTGCGGGGCCACCCGGTCGTGCTCAACTTCTGGGCGTCGTGGTGCGCGCCGTGCCGGGAGGAAGCGCCGCTGCTCGGCGCCGTGGCGCGCGACTACCAGTCCCGCGGTGTGCTCGTGGTGGGCGTGGACACGCAGGATCTCGAGGCCCCCGCGCGCGCGTTTCTCGCGCAGCACCAGGTGATCTACCTCAACCTGCGCGATCCGGACGGCGGCGCCGGCCGGTTGTTTGGGACGACCGGGGTGCCGGAGACGTTCTTTATCGACTCGGGTGGACGGATCCAGGGCAAGTTTCCCGGCGAGCAAATCGATCCCGCGATGTGGCGCCGCGCGGTCGACGCGTTGCTGGCGGGCCGCCGCGTTCCGTGATTAGTAACCGTTGCCCGGATAGCTCCAGAGGTGGCGTTCGGCCGGACTGTGGGCCCCGGGGGTAATCCCCGGCGGCAGGACGTCCACACCATCGGGAACGTTGAGGTATCCGGGCGCGGTGCCCGCCACCCCGGTGTGCCCGTACTGCCAGACGATCTTGTCGGTCGCCGGATCGATCACGATGACGCGGTGATTGAAGTCGTCGTTCAGGAGCACCATGTGGTTGGGGAGCTGGACGGCGAGCGACGGATGGTTCAGCCGGCCCTCGCCCGAGAGGACGCGATACTGCCACAACAGCTTGCCGGCCGGGGACATCAGCACGACCGCGCCGGGATTTGTATAGAAGGCGCAGATGACGTTGCCGTCCGGCGTGAAGTTGGCGTCGGATGGATAGAAGACGGATCTCGGAAAATGCAGCGTCCACACCACCCGGCCGTCGCGGTCGAGCAGGATCGCGTCGTTTCCGTTGATCTGCGTGACGAGCATGCCGCCGTCGGGCGCGGGGAAGTCGCCGTTCGGGGCGGAGAAGTAGGCGGGCGGGGCGATCCGCATGACGCCGGTGTGCCCGTATTGCTTGACGATGCGCTTGGTCCCGCGGTCGATGAACACGATCCGCTGATTCTTGATGTCCGCCGCCGTGATCAGGCCGCCGTCACGATCGTAGAGGAACGCGTCGTCGGGCGTATTGAGAAATCCGGGCGCGGCCCCGGGGACGCCGGGGTGCCCGTAGGACCAGACGATTTTGCGCGTCGTGAAGTCGATGATCGAGATGAGATGGTGGTCTTCTTGGTTGGTAATGATCTCGTCCCAGTGCGGCCCGAAGAACACGTCGTCGTCGTCCCGGAGCGGAGAGCGCTGCCCCGCCTCGGGCATCTGCCAGACGATGCGTTTGTCGGGCGTGACGAGCAGGATCCGGTTGTTCGCCGCGTCGGCGATGAGGACATCGTCGGGCAGGTACTTGTTCGGCTCCCGGCTGCTCCAGGGGAGCGAGGATGCGGTGGGCGGGACTGGGGTGGCGGCCGGCGGGCGGACGCCGCCGGGTCCGGTCTGGGGGCCGGCGAGATGGATAGCCACGGGGCGGGCGCAACCTGCGACCAGGGCCACGGCTGTCACCAGGGCCGCCAGTAGGCTATATCGCCAGGGTCTCATCGGACATCGCCCACGATAGCACAACTCGGCGCCAGGCGGCGACTGTTGACATTCTTTAGTGGATTGCTTAAGATTAACTAGGACGCACCAGTCCTAGATACGGACGGTCCTAGAGAGGCAGCCCGGTGGGCGGCGTCACGCGCCGGGAATTATGCGACGAGATTGTGGCAATCGGGAGCGTATTCTAGAAGCCGCGGGACGGCTGTTTCACGAGCGCGGCTTCCAGCCGACCTCGCTCGATGAGATCGTCGCGGCGAGCGGGGTGTGCCGCAGCAACCTCTATTACCATTTCGCGAGCAAGGAAGAGTTGGGGCTCGCGGTGCTGGATCACCTGGTAGAGCGGTTTGACGCGCACCTGGTCGAGGGAACGCTTCGAGATGAGGGGCGCCCGGCCCGGCAGCGCCTCGAACAGTTTCTCGCGGCGATCACCGACGGGCTCGAGGCCGGCGCCTGCCGCCGGGGGTGCCCCTTCGGGAATCTCGCCGCGGAGCTCGCCGGTGATCATCCGAAATTTCGCGAGCGATTGAGCGGGCTGTTCCAGCGCTGGGAAGACGCGGTGGCGGCGTGTCTACGCGACGGCGTCCGCGGCGGCGAGTTCCGGCCCGACCTCGACGTCGATCGCGTCGCGACCGCGCTGGTGAGCCAGTTTGAAGGCGCCGCGCTGCTCAGCAAGACCTACGGCCACGTGGGTCCGGTGCGGGCGGCGCGGGCGACGCTAATACTTCTTGAAAGCAGGTGAACATCGTGGAACAAACACACGAAGCAGAGACGAGCCAGAACGACGTGGTGCGGACGCTCCTGCCCCGCGGGCGGCTCGGTAATCCCGCGCCGTCGATCCCGGACACCCGCGTCTCGCCGGAGGCGGCGCTGCTCGAGGAGATGGTGAAGGCCCACCTCGACGCGCTGTACCGTACCGCGCTGCGGCTGACGGGCCGGCCCCAGGACGCCGAGGACCTCGTGCAGGAGACGTTTCTGCGCGCCTGGCGGTCGCTCCACACCTACCGCGCCGGCACCAACCCGAAGGCGTGGCTGTTCCGGATCTTGCACAACGCGCACATCGACCGGTACCGCGCGACCACCCGCACCGTGCCGACCGTGGACGAGATCGAGGGACAGGATCCCGCGTTCGTCGTGCACGAGACGCCGGAAACCCTCGTCGCCGACACGGTGATGGAGGCGGAGGTGCGCAGCGCCCTGATGACGCTGCCCGAGGTATTTCGGGCGTGCGTCGTGCTCGCCGACCTCGAGGGCTTCAGCTACCAGGAGATCGCCGACACGCTCGGCATCCCGCGCGGCACGGTGATGAGCCGGCTCTTCCGCGGACGCCGCGCGATGCGAAAGGCGCTCGCCGGATACGGCCGCACGCACGGCTACGCCCGGTCGAACTAGAGACGCCCGCCCGACGTGAGAGCGGCCGGCCCGCAGTCGCGGGGCCGGCCGGCGTCATTGTGCGGGCCCGCGATCGCTTACAGCCAGGGATAGCGGGGATCGCGGTACATCCGTCCGTGATCGAGGCCTGCGGCCACTATCTGACCCAACAATTCGACGACATGCCCGTGGAACCGGGCCGGCACCGCGTCGGCCCCCGGATCCATGAGGCCGGCGGTGTTGTGCGCGCCCGCCTCGGCGCAGCGCTCGTACACGCGCGCGTCGATCAGGCGGTCGTGAAGCACGTCGGGCCGGCCGAGTAGCAGGGCGAGCGCCGCTTCGATCCCGTAGGCGCCCCAGTTCGAGATGCCGGCCGTGATCAGCACGTCCGTCTCCACCTGGGAAACCGACGTGCCGCCGCACGGGCAGGCGCAGCGCCGCGCGGTGGGCACCGCGCGCAGCACCGTCTCGCGAATCGGGGCGCCCCCCAGCTCGTTGCCGCCGTCGGCGACGGCGATCGTAAGCACCCCGGCGCGCTTCGCCGCGGCGAAGAGCGTGTCGATCTTCGCGCAGTGGGCCGTCAGGCCCCGCCCGTCCGATTGATGGTACTGGCGGTGTTCGTTCGCGCCCGGACGTTCGATCGAAATCAGCGCCGACGGACGCAGCGTGTCGAGGACCTCGCGGGCCCGTGACGCGGCCTCATCCCAGTCCACCGGAAACGCCATGACCGCCGCGGTGGTCGGCAGGGTCAGCGCGTCGTCGACCGGCCGCACGTAGAGGCCGGCGCCGCGGACCGCGGCCGCGCAGAGGTCGACGTTGACGGGATCGGTCAGGATGACGGGCCGCACCCCGGCGGCGAGCACCAGGGCGCGGGCGAGGGTCGCGGTCCCCACGGGCCCGTCCTGCTCGCCCATGAACCACGGGTGCATCGGGAACCCGGTCGCGAGCACCACCGCGCGTCCGCGCGCGAGGCGGGGCGCGAGGCGCGACGCGGCCTCGAGGCACAGCGGTCCGTCCTGCAGCGCCCGCGCGGCCGGGTAGAGTTCGTCGATCACCCCGCGTCCGGCCCCGTCCGTGGCAACGAGGCGGTCGATGCTCTCTCCGAGCTTGCGCTGCTCGGTGGTTGGCGTCGTCACGGGTCCCTAATGCCACGAAGGGCGAAGTCCTTCCTCCCGCGCCGGCCGCGTTCCATCTCCTCGGTCAACAGCTGAGCGGGGCCGATCAATCCCGTTCGTTGGCCGCATGGTTGCCCGGCGCGGAGCCGGGCGATAGGAGGAGCGCGCTCTGCGACAGCAGAACCTCGCGCAGAGGCAGCTCCGGAGCGACTGATGAACCCGACGGCAACCCTTCAGAACGCGGACGCGCTCTTTGAAGATTTAGGGCGCCGGCTGTACGTCGAGGCCCAGATCGACATTCCCCCCGACGTGCGCGAGGCGCTCCGGCTGGCCGCCGAGCGGGAGACGCAGCGGGGCGCGCGCGGCATGCTGAACACGATGCTGCGCGCGATGGACGTGTCCGACCGCAAGCACACGCTCGTCTGCCAGGACACCGGCATTCCCATTTTCTGGATCACGATCGGCCGGGGCATCGCGATCGACGGCGCGGCGATGCTGGACGCGCTGCGGCGCGGCGTGGAGCGGGCGACGCGCGAGACGCCGCTCCGGTCGAGCATCGTGTCGCCGATCGCGCGAGAGAACCGCCAGACCAGCAGCGGAGACGGGATCCCGGTCTTCCACATCGAGTTCTCGAACGCGATCGATCACATCGACATCGTGATGATGCCGAAGGGCTCCGGCTCGGAGAGCATGTCGTTTCTCAAGATGCTGCTGCCCGCCGACGGGGAGGCGGGGATCAAGAAGTTTATTCTCGAGACCTGCGTCGCGGCCGGCGGGCGGCCGTGCCCGCCGACGATCGTCGGCGTCGGGATCGGCGGCTCGTCGGACCTCTGCATGACGCTGGCGAAGAAGGCGACCCTGCGGCCGGTCGGGCAGCGGCATCCCGACCCCAAGACCGCCGCGCTGGAAGTGGAGCTGCGGGACGCCATCAACAGCACCGGCATCGGACCGATGGGGCTCGGCGGCGACACGACCGTGCTGGACGTGCACATCGAGACGGCCTGGACGCACATCACGCTCAACCCCGTCGCCGTGAACATGCAGTGCTGGCGCGGCGAGCGGCGGCGCGCGCGTGTGTACGTCGACGGGCGCGTCGACATCGGGTACTGAGCCGCACCCGCGGATGGATCACCGGCTGCGGACGCCGCTCTCGGAGGACGATGTCCGGCGCCTTCGCGCCGGCGACACGGTCACGCTCGACGGGATCATCTGGGGGATCCGCGACGCGACGCTGATGCGGATCTTCGACCAGGGCCAGGCGCCGCCCGCGGATCTCCGGGGCGGGGTGCTGCTGCACGTCGCGCCCAACGTCCGGCGGTCCGCGACCGCGCCGAGCGGCTACGAGCCGATGACGGTCGGCACCACCACGAGCACGCGGATGGACCGCTTCACGCGGGGCCTCCTGCGCGACTACGGGGTCCGCGCGATCATCGGGAAGGGCGGCCTGGCCGACGACAGCAGCGCGGCGTTCCGCGAGTTCGGCGGCGCGTACTTCGCGATCGTCGGCGGCGCCGCGTCGGTGGAGACGGAGCAGGTCGAGGCGATCGAGCACGTCTATTGGGAAGACCTGATGCCGGAGTGCCTGTGGGAGTTTCGCGTGCGGGCGTTCGGACCGCTGACGGTCGCGATGGACTCGGAAGGCGCGAGCCTCTACCGCGACGTCGCCCGCACCGCGCAGGCGCGCCTCGCCGAGATCTACGCGAAGCTGGGCCTCGCTCCGTGACGGCGCCGTGGGAGACGCTGCGGTGTGACGTTCTGATTCTCGGCAGCGGCGGGGCCGGGCTCATGGCCGCGCTGCACGCGTACGACGCCGACCCGCGCCTCCGCATCGTCGTCGCGAGCAAGGGCCTGATCGGGAAGAGCGGCTGCACCCGCCTCGTCCAAGGCGGCTTCAACGCCGCGCTCGATCCGCGGGACTCGCCCGAGCTCCACTTCCGCGATACGATCCTCGGCGGCCAGTTCCTGAACGACCAGGAGCTGGCCTGGGCGCTCGTGTCCGAGGCGCCCGAGATCGTCCGGCGGCTCGAGACGAAGATCGGCGTCTTCTTCGACCGGCGCGAGGACGGGCGCATCCACCAGAAGGCGTTCGCGGGCCAGTCGTTCGACCGGACGGTGCACCGCGGCGATCTCACCGGCATCGAAATCGTGAGCCGTCTCCACGACCAGCTCTTCGCGCGCGATATTCACCTCCTCGACGAGACCCGCGCCGTGGAGCTGATCCACGACCGGGCGGGAGGCGGCATCGCCGGCGCGCTGCTGCTGCGGCACGCCACCGGGGAGTTCATCCTGGCGCAGGCGCGCGTCGTGATTCTCGCGACCGGCGGCGGACCCCGGATGTACACGTTCTCCGCGCCGTCGCTGGAGAAGACCGGGGACGGGTATGCGATGGCGTACCGCGCCGGCTGCGACCTCATCGACATGGAGATGATGCAGTTCCACCCCACGGGCCTCCTCGCCGGGGCGTCGCGGCTGTCCGGGATGGTGCTCGAGGAAGGGCTGCGAGGCGCGGGCGCGCACCTCCTCAACGCGCAGGGCGAGCGGTTCATGGCCCGCTACGACCCCGAGCGGATGGAGCGCGCGACGCGCGACGTCGTGGCGCGGGCGAGCTACCTCGAGATCATGGCCGGACGCGGCACGCCCGCGGGGGGCGTGCTGCTCGACGCGTCCCACCTCGGGGCCGAGTTCGTGCTCCGGACTTTTCCCGGGATGGCGCGGCGCTGCGCCGAAGTCGGCTACGATCTCGCGCGGCGGCCGGTGGAAGTGACCCCGACGGCGCACTTCCACATGGGCGGCGTGCGCATCGACCCGGGGTGCCGGACCGCGATGCCGGGGCTGCTCGTCGCCGGTGAAGATTCGGGCGGCGTGCACGGCGCCAACCGCCTCGGCGGCAACGGCGTCGCGGAGTCGTGCGTCTTCGGGACGCGCGCGGGGCTCACGGCGGCGGATCTGTGCGGCGCCGGTGCCGACGCGCCGCCGGACGAGCGCGAGGCGGAGGACGCGCACCGCGCCGCGACGGCGCCGCTCGGCCGCGGGTCCGGCGACAGCGCTTTTGCGATCCGCGACACGCTGCAGCAGGCGATGTGGCTGGACGCGGGACTCGTGCGCGATGAGCCCGGCCTCCGCCGCGCGCTCGACGCGATCGGCGATCTCGAGGACCGGTGGACGCGGGCCGGCGCCCCGCCCGGCGTCCGGGCCAACCTGGCCTGGCAGCAGGTGCTGGACGTCCGCAGCCTGCTCACCGCGGCCCGGCTCACCGTCACGGCCGCGCAGTACCGGCGCGAGAGCCGCGGCTCCCACGCGCGGCGGGACTTCCCCGAGCGCGACGACGCGCGCTGGTTGGTCAATATCCATCAGGCGGCGGGGCGGGAGCCGTGGACGGAGCCCGTGCGGCTGTCACGCCTGAGGCCGGCCGACGTGCAGGGGCTGCAGGGCCAGGGAGTTGTCCGGCACGAAGGCGCCCGGCCGTGATCGTGCGCGTGAGACGCTACGATCCGGACGTGGACCGCCGGCCGCGGTGGCAAGTGTACGCGGTCGAGGCGCGTCCCATGATGAGCGTGCTCGACGCGCTGTTTTCGATTCTCGAGTCCGTCGACCCGACGCTGGCGTTCCGGTACTCGTGCCGCGCGGGTATGTGCGGATCCTGCGCGATGGTGATCAACGGCCGCGAGGGCTTGGCCTGCCAGCGCCGTCTCGAGGGGCTCCGGGCGCCGGTCAGCGTCGAGCCCCTCCGATCGCTGCCGGTCACCAAGGACCTGCTGGTGGATCTCCGTCCGTTCTTCGACAAGTACCGGGCGGTGGAGCCCTTCTACGTCGGCGAGACCGGCTCGCTCGTCGGCGCGGCGCCCGAGCCGGCGGTGGTTCCGCCGGGCGACCCGGTGCGCGGGGTCATCAGCCGGCAGATCGACTGCATCTCGTGCGGCGCGTGCTACTCCGCGTGTCCGGTGGTGGGCATCGTCCCGGAGTTTCTCGGCCCCGCGGCGCTCAACCGCGCCTACGCGATCGCCGCCGATGCCCGCGATGCCGCGGGACTCGAGAGATTGCGGCGCGTGTCGTCGGACGGCGGCGCCTACGGCTGCCACAGCGTCGGCAACTGCATCACCGCCTGTCCGGTCGGCGTGAACCCGCTGCTCTCCATTCAATTGCTGCGAAAGGGCGCCGTCCATCGATAGACCGTCACTGCCGGCACGGCAGTCGTTCGCGTGGTACTACCTGCGGGTGAGCGGTCTGCTCATGGTCGCGCTCGTCTTCGTCCATCTCTTTCTGATGCATTACGCCGCCGTACCGTCCGCGACGACCTCCGCGTTCGTCGCCGCGCGCTGGGTCGCGGCCGCCTGGCGGGCGTTCGATTGGACCCTGCTGCTCCTCGCGCTCACGCACGGCCTCGTCGGCGTGCACGGGATGCTGCGGGAAGTTGTCCGGCGGCCCGGGGCCCGCGCGGCCCTGGATGTGGCGGCCGGCGCCACCGCCGCCGGGTTCCTTGCGCTCGGCACCGCGGCCGTCGTCGCCGGCTCCCCGGTCCATCGCGACGCCGGACCGCTGTCCTCGCAGGCGTGGATCCCGGGCGCGCTGATCGGCTGTCTCGTCGCGGTGGCCACGGCGACGTACGCCGCCGTGGCGGTGGCCGCGGGCGCGCTGGCGTGGCGGCTCGCGCGCCGCGAGCCGGTCGGCCGCTGGAGTTATTCGGGTCAGTGGGCGTTCGCCCTCAACCGCGCCGCCGGCACCGGAATTCTCGGCTTCCTCCTGCTGCACGTGATCGACATCGCGTTGTTCCCATTCGCGCCGGCGCTGTACGACCGGACGGTCGCGGCCTATGGCATGCCGTACCTCGTCCCGATGGAGATCGGACTGGTCGCGGCCGTCGTGTACCACGCGCTCGACGGGTTGCGCCTCATGACGCTCGAGGTCCTCGATCGCCGCGGCGAGGCCGCGGGAGCGCCGTCGTTCGTGGCGATCGTGGTCCTCACGGTCTCGCTGTCGCTGCCCGCGCTCGCGGTGCTGTTGGGCTGGCGTCCGTAGCCGCGCTCCTTCCGTTTGAGCCGCGAACGGCGGCGGGCATATCTACAACATGGCCCGATCGTCTGCACGACCGCGCGCGGCGTCCCCCGATCTGACCGAACGCGAGCACAAAGAAGCGGAACGGCGGTCCGCGCTGACGGCCGCGACCGTCTACGAGGCCGTCCGTCTCGAGGGCGAGGACGAGTTGGCGCGGCCGTCCTTGGCGCTGGACAGGGCAGGAGAGGACGCCGCGTAACGGAAGGTCAGTCCGCGAATCGGCCGGATAGGAGGGCTCGCGATGGACGGTTTGGAGGCGTGGCCCGCGCTGCCGCTCGCGGCGTGGCAGGACACGTACGACACGCTGCACATGTGGACCCAGATCGTCGGCAAGGTCCGGCTCAAGCTCACCCCCCACGTGAACCACTGGTGGGAAGTGCCGCTGTACCTGACGTCGCGCGGCCTTACGACCACGCCGATCCCCTACGCCGGCGGGACCTTCGACGCGACATTCGACTTTTTCGACCACGTGCTGATGTTGCAGACGAGCGGCGGACGGACCGAGACCATCGCGCTCCGGCCGGTGTCGGTGGCCGATTTCTACCGCGAGGTCATGGCCGCGCTGCGCCGGCTCGGAATCGACGTCCGAATCTCGACGATGCCGCAGGAGTTCGACAATCCCATTCCGTTCGACAAAGATACCCAGCACGCGTCCTACGACGGGGAGTACGCGCATCGATGCTGGCGGATCCTGCTCGGCGCGGACGAGATCTTGAAGCAGTTCCGCGGGCGGTTCATCGGCAAGGCGAGCCCGGTGCATCTCTTCTGGGGCGGCTTCGATCTCGCCGTCACGCGATTCAGCGGCCGGCGCAACACGGCGCTCGCCGCGACCGCCGACAAGGTGACGCGCGACGCATACTCCCACGAGGTCAGCAGCGCCGGCTTCTGGCCCGGAAGCGGCAGCCTTAAGGAGCCGGCGTTCTACTCATACGCCGCGCCTGAGCCCGAGGGCTTCAAGGACGCCCGCATCCCGGCCCCGGCGTACTACGACCCCAAGGAATTCAACATGTTCTTTCTTCCCTACGACGCGGTGCGGGCCGCGCGGGATCCGCGGGCGATGGTGCTGGAATTCCTTCAGAGCACGTACGAGGCGGCCGCGAACTTGGGCAAGTGGGACCGCGAGAACTTGGAATATCGGTAGGCCTGCCGATCGACGTGATGGTGGGCCGTGTAGGACTCGAACCTACAACCTTGGGATTAAGAGTCCCCTGCACCGCCAGTTGTGCTAACGGCCCCCGCGTCATTCTAGCGTGTTTGACGGCGGCCGACAAGCGGCCGTAAAATCGGAGCGCGTCGAAACGCGGGCGTGGCGGAATCCGGCAGACGCACCAGGCTTAGGACCTGGTGGGCCGCAAGGCTCGTGGGGGTTCAAATCCCTCCGCCCGCACCATATCGGACCGTCATCGTCGCGCGCCCGTAGCTCAGTCGGATCAGAGCGGCTGCCTTCGAAGCAGCGGGCCGGGGGTTCGAGTCCCTCCGGGCGCACCAATAGATCACGCTACAGCACCGAATAGTGCCGCATATCGTCCTTGCGTTCATGCGCGGGTAAGCGCATACTTGGTGTGTCCTCCTCTCTTCCTTGTGGCCCTCGAACAATCCGTCCGCAAAGGGTTGGCGCCTCGGAGGCTCACTGCTCGGGGCAAGGCTGAGTCGGGGAGCCCATCACCCGTGCCTCGGGCTCCCGTTGATCCCTGCAAGGAATCGTAGGTGCACGTGCAGTTCCGGGGTCACAGCGATTGTGACTGCCCCCGGGCTTACGGCGCGCTGTCAAGAAACAGCAACCGAGGTCCATCTGAGACCCTGTGCCACCTTTTTTCACTACGATACCGGGCACCACCGCACCGCGACTCGCTGGACAGATCGACTCCCTGTAGGGAGACGGAGGTAGGAGCCATGCACGCAAGCGTCCGCCGCTACGAAAAGGTGTCCAACACGCGCGAGATGGGACGGCATGTCAACGAGACGTTCTTGCCGTTGATCAGCGCGGTCCCTGGGTTCGTCGGGTACTACTTCACGGACGCCGGAGACGGCACGATGTTCTCGACGAGCCTCTTTCAGGACAAAACCGGCATAGAGGAATCCAATAAGGTAGCAGCGGAGTGGGTCAAGAAGAATCCGGGCACGCTGCCGGCAGCCGCGTCGGTGACGACGGGCGAAGTGATCGGCCACAAGGTAGCGGGGGAACCGGTCAAGGCTAGGTAACCCGCAGGCGGCCGGCTACGGTTGCCATGCCAAGGAGGACCGGGGCGTCCCGGTCCTCCTTTTTCGCTTACGTGTCCGGGCCGTTCGATGAAACACGATGGCCCCAGCAGACGCCCGGGAACTCCATGGTCACGGCACGCTCCGCGCGCCGCGGCGTTCCCCGCCCGGCCGGCTTCGGCCCGCGGACGGTCCCTGCGGGATGACCTCGCAAACCGCGTTGTAGTCGGGCTCCCCGCAGCTCGGATCGTAGTGCCCGATTCGGACCAGGGCGTTGGCTTCGGGCCAATGCGCCGCCAGGTTGCCCGGGCCGATGTCGGCGATGCGAACGCGGGCGCGCAGCTCGCCGGCCTCGGACCGCAGCAGCACCGGGTCGCCCGTTCGTACGCCGAGCCGCCGCGCGTCGTCCGGCGCCATCAGCACATCGTCGCGCGCGGCGCCCGTGAGCGGGTCGCGATCGTCCCACACCATGCTGTTGAACTGGCTGCCCCGGCGGGTGGTGAGATAGAACGAACCCGGCGGCAGGGTCCGCTCCGGCCAGCGCGCGATCACGAAGTGCGCCTTTTGATCCGGCGTGTTGAACCGGCCGTTCTCGCAGAGTCGCGGGCCGCCCCACTGGATCTGATCGCCCTTCCGGCGCAGGTGCTGGATCCCCCCATAGGACGGGACGACGCGCGCGATCTCCTCCCGAATCGCCGGGGTGCCGGCAAAGTGGATCTGCGGCCCGCGCTCAGGGAAGACCCGTTCGGCGATGAGCATCGGGATCTCCCACTCGGGCTTCGCCTCGCCGATCCGCCGTCCGGGAATCTCCGGGCTGAAGACGATGCGGCGCTCGGTCGTCGTCTCGGTCACGCCGCCCGGCGTCTCATAGCGCGTGGCGCCCGGGAGCACCACCGAGACCTCGCCGGGATCGAGCAGCATCATCGGATTGACGACGATGTCCTGGAAGATGCGCACGGGCACGCGCTTCAGCGCGTCCCGAACGTACTTCGGATCGGGCATCGTCTCCAGGAAGTTGCCGCCCGCGGAGTAGAGGACGTCGAGCTTCCCGTCGTGCGCGGCGTGGATCGCCGCGGACGCGGTCAGGCCGGGGCGGTCCGGCACCCCGAACCCCCACAGGTCGCGCATCGCCGACGCCGTTTGAGGATCGCCGGCCGGGCGGCCCTGCCCGTACGCGTTGGGCACGGCGCCGACCTCCGCGCCGCCCTGTACGCCGGAGTGGCCGCGAATCGGATTCAGCCCGGTGTGGGGGCGGCCGATCCGTCCCATCGCCAGCGCCAGGTTGCTAATCGCGATGACGTTCTGCTGCCCGTGCTCGTGCTGGGTGACGCCCATCGACCACGTCGTAATCGACGTGGTCGCGCCGGCGTACAAGTCCGCGAACCGGCGTATCTCGGCCGCCGGCGTCCCCGCCGCGCGCTCCAGGTGCTCCCACGACAGCGACTGCGCGTGGGCCCGCAGCGGCTCGAACCCCGCGGTGCATGCCGCAATGAAGTCGTGATCGACCCGGTCGCGCTCGATCAAGTGCTTGAGCGCGCCGGTGAAGAACGCCGCGTCGCCCCCGTTGGTCACCCGAAAGAACTCGTCCATGATGCGCGTGCCGAACAGCGCGCTGTCCCACGACGAGGGGACCCAGTACCGGTCCAGCCCGTCCTCGCGATACGGGTTGACGACGGCGACGCGGGTGCCGCGCTTCTTCGCCTCATCGACGTACTTCATCGCCACCGGCTGGTTGTTGGCGATATTGCTCCCGACGAGGACGAGGAGGTCGGTGCCGATCCAGTCGCTGTAGGAGCACGTCGTCGCCCCGTACCCGATCGTCAGGCCGAGGCCTGTCGTGCTCGGTGCGTGGCAGATGCGGGCCGCGTTATCCACGTTGTTGGTGCCGAGGAAGCGCGCGATTTTATTGAAGACGAAGTATGTCTCGTTCGGCATGCCGCGCGACGTTATGTAAAAGTAGACGCGATCCGGATCCACGCCCACGGTCCGGCGCAGGGCGTCCGCGCAGACGTCGAGCGCCTCGTCCCACGGCACGCGCCGGTACCCGGGCTCTCCCCGCCGCCAGACCATCGGATAGGGGAGACGGCCCAACTTGCGGAGGTGCCGCGCCGAGCGGGGGCGCAGCGCCCGCGGGTCTTCCAACACGCGGCCGTCCGCCGCCGGCATCGTGTTCAAACGCAGCATTTTCAGTCGAATCGTGCAGAGGTGGATGCCGCTGATCGTCCAGTCGCGCAGCCCGACGGTCCCGAGCGAACAGCCGTCGCAGCAGCCGTCGTTGAGGATGCGCCAGGCGTACGGCAGCTGATCCCGGTTCTCCCGCAACACCTTGGCGATCTCCAGGTAATGGTTGGGCTTGGTGTATCCTAGGCCGATCGGCGACGCGCCGACATGCCGGCGCGTCGACCCTCGCCGCCGCGATATGCCTGTCATCGGCTCCCTTCCGCGCGCCGGCGTGCCCGGCTCCCGCAGGTCGTTGCGATCTTCAGACACGCCGGAACACTTCCTGCCCCGTCTGGTACCGGACCTCCGGCCGCCATCGCTGCGCGGGCGGCCTCCTGCCCCGTCTCCGCGGGACCTCCGGCCGCCATCGCTGCGCGGGCGGCCTCCTGCAGGCGGTTCTGACGGCGCGGGTGAACCCCCTCGGCGCAGACGGCGATTCGCATCCGCAACGCGTCCGGGAGGCCGGCCGATGAAGTCCAAAGCCGCGGTGCTCTTCGAGGCGGGACGGAAGCTCGAGATCCACGACATCGAAGTCCGGCCGCCGAAGGCGGGGGAAGTGCTGATCCGCATGGCGGCCGCGGGCGTTTGCCACAGCGACCTGCACGTCATGACGGGGCATCTCTACGCGCCGCTGCCCGCGGTCCTGGGGCACGAGGGGGCGGGCGTCGTCGAAGAGGCCGGCCCCGGCGTCGCGTCGGTCCGGCGGGGCGATCACGTGATCCCGCTGTGGCGGCTCAGTTGCGGCGAGTGCGAGTACTGCACGGCCGGCCGCCCCGCGCTGTGTCCGTCGGGGACGGCGATCCGGATGACCGGAAATCTGCCCGACGGCACCACGCGTCTCGCGCTCGGCGACATCGAGCTCAAACATTTTGCCGGCGTCTCGAGCTTCTCGCAGTACACGGTCGTGCCGGAGAAGGCGGTGCTCAAGATCCCGGACGATCTGCCGCTCGAGCGCGCGGCGTTGCTCGGGTGCGCGGTGATCACCGGGGTCGGCGCGGTGCTCAACGCGGCGCGGGTGCGGCCGGGCAGCGCGGTCGCGGTCTTCGGCTGCGGCGGCATCGGCCTCAACGCGATCCAAGGCGCCGCGCTCGCGGGCGCGGCGATGGTCGTCGGGGTGGACCTCGTGTCGCGCAAGCTCGAGTACGCGCGGCAGTTCGGCGCCACGCACACCGTCGACGCGGCGGCCGAAGACCCCGTGGCTCGGATCCGGTCGCTCACCGGCGGTCGGGGCGTGGACTACGCGTTCGAGGCCATCGGGGTGCCGCGGGTCATGCGGCAGGCCTACGACGCGCTGGCGAAGCGCGGCACGGCCGTCATCATCGGGGTGACGCCGATGACCACCGAGGTGGCGGTCCCCGTGATGTCGCTCGTGTATGAGGAGCGGGTCCTTACGGGGTCGGTGTACGGGTCGAGCCGTCCCCGGGTGGATATTCCGAAGCTGATCGACCTCTACCGCGGCGGCCGCCTCAAGCTGGACGAGCTGCTCACCCGGACGTACCCGTTCGAGGAAATCAACGCGGCCTACGAGGCGTTGGAGCGGGGAGAGGTGGCGCGCAGCGTCGTTCTTTTCTAACCGCAGCCGTTTCGGAACCCCGGATAGCTGATCGCGGTTCGCGCCCATAGAGACCTGATCCTGGGCCCCGTCTCGATCCGGGTGGACAGGGGCTTCTATTTTCGCATTCGAACAGACGCTTGCATGTCGG
>Ga0207416_1001112_pt1 | contig 38404 bp, 40 predicted proteins | sample PaiPotPPM11metaG_FD_184107 | JGI IMG/M metagenome (GOLD analysis project Ga0207416, IMG submission 184107) | Iron sulfur acid spring bacterial and archeal communities from Banff, Canada, to study Microbial Dark Matter (Phase II) - Paint Pots PPM... ...
AGGTCAGGATTTTTTGGCGAAAACCCTTCTACCACGGATTCCGTCCCCTCCCACTTTTCAAAAACAATAAACCTCTGTTCTTCCGTCACTTGCCCAGGTTCGCAGAGAAAAAATCAGGAAGGTCCTGCAACCCGTTGCCCCTGTCCCGCGCCACAAAAACAAGCTCCCATGACCCTCTCCAGAGCATCAATGTACATCTGGTGAGAAATGCGGGTTAGCGGGCAATTCCGGAAGCCTGAGGGCAATTGTTGGCAAGCATTTTCAGGCATCGGTATCTGACTTTCCTGTTGAAAGTCCTCGACTGCCATTCACTTGTCGGCTGAAGGGCAAGCTCTTATATTTCAGTAAGTTAGCGGGTGGAGCCCGGAAAGCGAATTAAGCTAGTTGTCCAACGTTTGGCAGGTTGATTGCGGGTAGGCAGAGAAGACTTGTGATTGTCGGGTCCAAAGTCCACCAAAATCAGTGCGCGAGGACCAAAAAACATGGGAGACAGTCCGTTAGGGATACCAGCTTCGGGAGAACAATGCGCAAGCCGCCCCAACGGTGACAGCCCCCTGTTTGAGTTTGGTTCCCCCGTTGCGAAGCGGCCGGGCAACTTCCAGGAAGACTCGATTCACAGCCTAGGGGATCGTCGGCGGGCTGAACGGTCTCGGAAGAAACCACTTCGCGTAATGAAATTTGGCGGGACCTCGGTGGGAGACGCGTCCTGCATCGGGAAAGTCGTCGAAATCATTCGAGCAGCTTCGCGCGACAGTCACATCGTGGTCGTCGTCTCCGCAATGAGTGGCGTTACCAACCGATTGATCGAAGCAGCCATCCAGTCAGAAGCAGGGGATCGCGATCTAGTCGCAATGATTTTCAATGCACTGCGCACGCAGCACGACGCCGCAGTCGCTGCTCTAGTCCATTCGGGCACGGAGCGGAAGCACCTCAGTCACAGAATGCGGGCAGTATTTGACGAGGGCGACCACTTCTGCCGGGGCACGATCCTGCTACGGGAGTTGACGCCGCGAGCGCGCGATTCGATTTCGAGTCTTGGTGAGCGGCTATCTGCTCCTCTCGTCGCAGCCACTCTTGCGGAGCACGGAGTGGCCAGTGAAGCGATCGATGCTACGGATTTTATTGTGACCGACTCATGTCACGGTGCCGCTGAGCCGAGGATGGATTTAACGCGCGAACGCTGCCAAGCGCGTCTACGTCCGCTCTTGCAGCAGGGCATCGTTCCTGTGATCACTGGTTTCATCGGTGCCACAGAGGAAGGGGTGCTTACGACTCTCGGCAGAGGCGGCTCGGATTATTCTGCGACGATCCTGGGCTCCGTTCTTGATGCGGACGAGGTCATCATTTGGACAGACGTGGACGGTGTGCTGACTGCCGATCCGCGTTTGGTGCCCGGAGCGAGTACGATCTCTGAAATTTCATATCGCGAGGCGGCTGAGCTCGCCTACTTCGGTGCCAAGGTCCTGCATCCGAAAACTCTGCGCCCCGTAATGCAATCCAATATCCCGATCTGGATCCGCAACACGTTCGCACCCGAACTGAGCGGGACTAAAATCACCCCAGCGGGCCCGGCGACTGAAGGAACAGTGAAGGCGCTCACTGCGATCAGCGACGTTGCATTGATCACCGTCGGCGGCCCGGGCATTGTGGGGATGCGAGATGTCTTGGGCCGCACATTCACGACGACTGCGGCCGTTCGAGCCGATATCTTGCTGATCTCGCAATCATCTTCGCAAAATGACATTTGCTTCGTTGTTCCTTACGCCGTCGCCAAGTGCACGGTCGAGGCGCTACGCCGGGAGTTTGCACAAGACCTAGCACATGAAAAAGTGGAACACATCAACTCCGATACGACAATTGCGATCGTTGCTGTGGTCGGCGAAAAGATGCGCGGCATGCCCGGAATTGTCGGGCGTACTCTCGGCGCGCTGGGCCGGGAAGACGTAAACATCATCGCGATCGCTCAAGGCTCTTCGGAGTGCAACATTTCAATTGTGGTGGCTCAAAAGGACATGAAGAGAGCCCTAGTTACTGCCCATCGGGAATTTCAGCTGGGCGTGGTCAATTCTCTAGGGCTTCCTCTAAGCAGTACGTATCGAACGGCCGGCCAACCCGAGTCGTCGCAGTCGCGATGTCAAGCCACGGCGGCCGAGCTCGCACAGGGTATGGATTAGGGCACTGCGGCCCGCCAGTGCGCTTCATTTCTACCACGCACTAACACTGCCACTCGCTTGCCGGCGATCAACATGGCTTCCGACGCCGTACTCTGCAAGCAGCGGGTTGCTCAAAGTTGAATCAAGCCGCTCAGCTTGTATGCGAATTTCCGAGGTGTTCCCGGAGTATGCCCAACATGCGCCGCAGCGGTTCGGCCGCGCCCCAGAGCAACTGATCGCCAACCGTGAAGGCGCCGAGAAACTCCGGCCCCATGTTCAGCTTGTGGAGGCGGCCGATCGGTACATTCAACGTACCGGAAACGGCCGTCGGAGTGAGGCAGCGCACGGTCGATTCTTTGTCGTTGGAGATCAATTTCACCCAAGGGTTGCTATTCGCGAGTATCTGTTCAATGTCACGGAGTGGGATGTCCTTGGTGAGCTTGATGCAGAGCCCCTGACTATGGCATCGCATCGTTCCGATGCGTACACAAATGCCATCAACGGGCACGGGCGGCATCAGGCCCATGATTTTGTTTGTTTCGGCCATGCCCTTCCATTCTTCACGGGTTTGGCCGCCCGGCATATCGCGATCGATCCACGGGATTAGGCTGCCCGCCAGAGGCGCGCCTATCTCCTGTGTCGGCAGGGTTAAAGCTCGCTGCGCTTGAATGGTCATGCGATCGACTTCCAATGCATTTTCAGATGGAGTCGCTCGGGTCGGGTCTGTGAGACTCTGCATTTGCTTGACCAACTCCAACATCTTGGCGGCTCCAGCGCCGGAGGCCGCTTGATAGGTCATCGTCGTCATCCATTCCACCAACCGGGCCTTAAAGAGTCCACTCACAGCCATCAACATCAAGCTCACCGTGCAATTGCCGCCTGCGAATGTTCGCAAGCCACGCGTCAAACCTTCTCGAATCACGTCCGCATTCACCGGATCAAGAATGATCACTGCATCGTCGCTCATGCGCAGCGTCGATGCAGCATCGATCCAAAAGCCTTTCCAGCCACTCTTGCGCAACGGACCGTAAATCTCTGTAGTGTATTCACCGCCCTGGCAACTGATCAGGACTTCGCACCGCCGAAGCTCACTCAGATCTTTCGCGTCCTTGAGCGCACCTCCATCGCTCGCCTGCTTGGGCGCGGCCCCTCCTGTGTTCGATGTGGAGAAGAAAATAGACTCGATACCAGCGAAGTCGTTCTCCTCCTGCATCCTTTGCATGAGAACACTGCCCACCATCCCTCTCCATCCTACAAAACCTACTCTTAGCATCGGCTCTCCGGAATGCCCTTAGTTTACTTTGTTCCACTTTCCTTCGCAGAGGAAATCTCATCTCAGCGCGCCTGGTTCTTCAAATCTTCTGTGCTTCTCTGCAAGGGATATGAATTCGGCGGAATCGTACCCTGGAGGGCAGTGCAAGACGTGGTGCGGTTGCTCAGTCCGGAACGGGATGATCCCTGAGCCAGCGCAGAACGTGATCGGCGCTCTCGTCTGGCGGAAACACGGGATAGAAAACGTGCTCGATTCGGCAACTCCGAGCGATCAAGGTTAGACGTTTCACAAGTCGTAGTCCGTCCACGTCGAAGGTGGGCAGCCGCAACGCGTCACATAGTTTGAATTCAGAGTCGCTCAGGATTTCGAATGGAAGGAGGAGACGGCCGACCATCTCACCCTGATATTCGGTCGTTTGAGTGCTGAGCCCAAACACCGTGGCTTTGAGCTGCACTATCTCCTGGTGACGATTCCGGAAGCCACATGATTGGGGAGTGCAGCCTCGGGCGCCTGGGATCTCATCTCATCGCTCGGGCAGCGGCTTTCCAGGCACTCCGGTCATGGGGTAGCAGTAGACTGCAGTTCTGGCTGCACCCAGGTGTGAAAAGTCGGCCATCTCGCCTGCCGTAGAGCGAAGGAAGATCTGGGGTAATTGCATACCCCCGAGATGGTCTGCCGCGCCGTCATGTATCGGCCGCGGTAAGTTCGAGGGCGGGGGAAAGTCTATCTGTTCGGGCATGCCATGCTCGCCAATGAAAGCTCGGCTCATCACATTACCATTCCGGAGGAGAAATCATTAATCTCGAGACGGGGCAACCCTTCAATTGGAGCGATGCCTGTATCACACTTGGCGCGACGGTCGGTTACGATCCTGTCGCAACAAAGGAAGCCACTAAATCTGTGAAGACGTTTCTGATCGGCACGTTCAAGACTCAATCGAGAGGTTTTAGCGCCGCGTCTTGGACCGCCGCAAAGATTCTGGGTTGCATCGACGCTTATTTTTGTACGCCGCTTCTGCCTTCCAATTTTGCCGCCCAAGATCGTGACCCGCGATTGGCTAATTCGGACGAGATTCTCCACGACCGCAGCCTTCCAGCCATTTTTCTGGTGATCGGATGTTCGTGATAGCCTCTAGATTGTCTCGATTTGATTCTGCCGCGTGGTCGGAGCAACCGCCGAATTTTGAAGGAGTCCTGATGAACCTCTTTGCCAGTGAAAACCTTGGGGAGTTCGTGCTCGAAGTCGTGGGGGCTTGAATGACGGTGAATCTCGTCTTGAGGTCGACGATTGGAGGGAAGGTATGAAGGATTGCCGTCAGCTGTACATCGCTGGGAAATGGGTCAGCCCGACTATGGCTCACGACTTCATAGTCATCAATCCTGCCAATGAAGAGCCCATCGCGGCCATCTCGCTCGGCAGTCCACCCGATGTGGACAAGGCTGTAGCCGCGGCTAAGAGCGCCTTCGAGTCATACTCGGAGACAAGTCCAGAAGAGCGTTTGGCATTTCTCCAACGGATCATTGAGGTTTATAAATCAAAGATCGACGAGATGGCCAAGACCATTTCTCAGGAAATGGGGGCTCCCATCACTTTATCAAGGGCCGCGCAGGCTCCGGTCGGATTGTCGCATTTCACAGAGACCGTGAAGGTGCTGCGGCAGTTCAAGTTCGAAGAACTCAAAGGTTCGACCCTCATGCGAAAAGAACCCATTGGAGTATGCGGACTCATCACCCCTTGGAACTGGCCCATGAACCAGATCGCCTGCAAAGTAGCGCCTGCGCTTGCGGCTGGGTGCACGATGATCCTCAAACCGAGTGAGATTGCCCCACTTTCCGCTTATCTATTCACGCAAATTCTTCATGAAGCGGGCCTCCCACCCGGAGTTTACAATATGGTAAATGGCGACGGGCCCACAGTGGGCTCCGCGATTTCTTCGCATCCCGACGTGGCCATGGTTTCCTTCACCGGATCCACGCGTGCCGGTATCGCCGTCGCCTGCGCAGCCGCTCCTACCGTGAAGCGGGTCACGCAGGAACTCGGGGGCAAGTCCGCCAACATTATTTTGGATGATGCTGATCTAGAGAGTGCCGTTAGGGAGGGCGTGCACTCATGCTTCCGCAACACCGGCCAGTCCTGCAACGCGCCTACTCGCATGCTCGTCCCGCGGGCCATGATGGCCGAAGCGGCCTCGGTGGCGAAATTGGCGGCCGAAGCGACCATAAGCGGCGATCCGCGTACCGACGGGACCAGCATCGGTCCGCTCGCGAGCAAAGCTCAGTTTGAAAAGGTGCAACGCCTGATCACCAAAGGCATTGAAGAGGGCGCAAAGTTGATCGCAGGTGGTCCTGGGCGACCGGAGGGTACGACGAAGGGCTACTACGTGAAGCCGACCGTATTCGGGGATGTGCAAAATGACATGACCATCGCGCGCGAGGAGATCTTCGGGCCCGTTCTTTGCATCCTCCCTTACGAAGATGAAGATGATGCCGTCCGAATTGCCAATGACACTCCTTATGGGCTGTCAGGGTACGTTACATCCCGTGACATCGAACACGCACGCCGAGTTGCGAAGCGAATTCGATCAGGCAACGTGCACATTAACGGCGCGCGGTTGGATTTCGGTGGTTGCTTTGGTGGATACAAGCAGTCGGGCAACGGCCGTGAATGGGGTGAGGCCGGACTCGAGGAATTCCTGGAGCTCAAAGCCGTCTTTGGTTACGAGCCCAATGCCGGACTAGCATGATAGGAACGTGTTTCCCCTGAATCCAGGAATTGCTCTCCCGGCGTCCTCGTCTCTTCCATTCACCGAGATACCGTCGGCCAGAAACGGCCGAAGTGCCGTGGCCCCGGAACGGTGTGCCCGCGGCGATTTTCAGTGCGGACGATTCCTCACGCCTACCCGGTCAAGACTACCGAATGGCCGTCTGGCGACAGCGACCCTGTCTTGTTCACGCGGTGCCGAATCTGTCCCGCGCGACAACTCAGGAGTTTGAGAGCCGCAGGCAGAAAAAAAAGGTCATTGATCCTGCTCCCGGTGCGCCGCGTTTCCCCCCTCAACCGGAACTCCTAGTTTTACCAACATATTCCCGACCACGGGATGTCCAGAGAGATACACGCCCAGGGTGGTTCCCACAGTGTTCGTTATGAGATCCGTCATGCCGGAGGACCTCGTTGGTAGGAATGCCTGCAAGACTTCGATGAGCAGGCTAGTCCCGGCCCCCAGAAGGATGCTTGTGAGCTCTGGCCTACGGTTCAACCGCCTGCTTTTCACGTACAGGCAGAAGAAAAAACCGAGAGGTACGAATCCGACCACATTGATGGCCACATCAGCTGCGTAGCTCCGGTTCGGTCGGAACTCATCCCAGGGCCGCTCCAGGAACTTCTGATGGGGAAGTGTAAAACGTTTTGGTATGTACAACTCGCCGCCCGTGGACGCCAGATTGTAAGCTCGATTGCCGGTGCGCTCGTTAAATAAGTAGATTGCGAGGGGAGCATAAGTCCGACCCACCTCGGGGCGGCCCTCTTGGACCCAAGTTTGCTGGTGTTTTAGGACCTCGACTGCCGCGAGACTGCGGTCATAGACGGCGAGCCCGTAGATTTGTCCGGACCAAACTGAGTCGTAGATTGGCGAAGTTCCCAAAAAAAGCTGCCCCGATGTGTCGACTTGACTCAGTGCGAGCCTGGGAGATGTTGCTACTAGCGTACCGTCCACAAAAACCGAGGTTCCAGCCGGACTGCCGATGATCGAGATGAATTTCTGCCTGCCATTCTGGAAGATGTGAAGAATTACAATCGTTGGCTTATCCTTTTGTCCAGGGTCGTCCCTGGCCGTCTGCCGCAATACCAGGCTGTCACCATATTGTGTCAACCGGAACTGGTGGTGATTATCTGCATCGCCAAAAGCCAGAAGGGTGCCTGTCGCCCTTGTTCCGGTCGGCTCCATCCATATCTCGATGCTGCTCGGGGAGTCAGGCGACCTCTCCTTCCTCCGGAATACAGTCCTGCTGATCACGATGGCCCTGTTCCCGAAACGGAGTCCATTTTGGTTTTGCAGCCAGCTCACCTCGTTGTTCGGAAGCGGATTAAACGGCCACAGTCCGGTTCCCAGGATGATGCCGAGAACCAAAAAGCAAGTTGCACCGAGAACTCTTATCGCAACCTTTCTTGGGAAAATTGTGGTATTCATCTGGATGGTAACAGCGCACTCTTGGTCCTCGCCGCAATCTTGCGCCCACTGGCGAAAGCAATCTTTCCCGACCCCGGCAAGCCGTGAATCAGATATGTGAGGATGTCTTGGATGGAGCCCCGCCGTCGTGTCGTTTTAATGAATGGAAATTCCATCCGATTTGTTTCCGTCAGCGGCCTGTAGGCCTGCCAGAAGCACTTGGCCGAAAGCGTAAGAGAACTTCCCCGAAGGTTCTGGATAAATGTCTCTGAGGTGAAAACATCTGCGTTGGGTTCAAGCTGCCCGCCGGTGCAACTGGCTCCACTTCGTCCAGCTGAAACTCGCGGGCAACCCCTTCGACAGTTTCCGCTTCGATCAGCCGCATTTGTTCCGCGTCCCGCCAATCGTGCTTCTGCTTGCGTGTCTCGGCCTTGCGGACTTTCTTGGGATGACCCACGCGGCATTCGATCCCTAGCTCTTCCGCGAACCGCAAAAACCACTGCATTGGTCCGGTGGCTTCGATCCCTATCAGGTCTTGGCCGGAGAGTGTGGAATAAAAATCAAGCGCTTCGTTGCCATCGTGCTCCAGGGTCTTCTCAACCAGTTCCCGCGTGTTAGCGTCCAGCATCGCGATAGTCTGTTGTCGTACGTGCAAATCCACGCCCATAATTCGCATCTCGGCCGCCTTCGATCCGAGCTCTGCAGGTTTACACCGCGCAGTTTACTCGGCTCGTTGTGAGACCGACCTTGTTATGTCATCAGTGACTCGACGCGGCACACGAGTGACCAAGCTAACTCGCCGAAAACAAATGGCCGGCCCGGTGGATTCGACCTACGGCGAACGAATTGTAAGTCATCTGGTCGGCCATTTTAACCGACCGACCGGCCCAGCCTGAAGGGTCCACTCGAAGCCTAGATCAAATGGGACCAGCTGGCCGGCGAAGCCAAATCTCCCGCCAATAGACGAATTCGCAGCGCGAACAACCGCCGAATGCCACGTGCGCACATCCGCAGAGTGAGCCTTCGAGGTAAACGGTATTGCGGAGCTGCCGCATCTCTCCTGTCCCATCCACAATTAACTTGTCGATCCTCCTGGCCACTTGTTGCTGCCTTCCGCACAGCAGACGCATGTCCGGCGAAAACCATAGCCCCCGGTTGTGAGCAGTCTCATTCAAGGTCTCGACGATACTTTCCATTGATTTGACTTCGACCAATTCTCCGGGCTGAAGGCCGAGGGATCCTACCGGCGTAGTTTGGTTACTTCCACGTGCATACGCCCCCAGAAACAGCCGACGGATTCTCCAAAACAGCCATATCCCGATGCGCTGTCCCATCTCCAGTGTGCTGCAGTTGCCTGCACGGATGTCAGCGAAGCATAGTGTAAATCGTTCCCATCGTGACAACTTGTTAGCCGCTTTCCACAATTCACTGGCCTGGCAAAAGTAGGTCTTCGGCCCGCTCGAGGTCTTGAGGCGTGCTCGCAGTTGATCATGACCTCCCAAATCCATTTTTGACTGGACGGCGGCGTCCTCAACTTTGTGGAGCCACGCCTCGCGCCAGAAAATCATGCATGCCTTTTGACAACCATCGTGGTCGGCGCCTGAGCAGCGCAGGCCATCCAGGAGGACCACGTCGTCGGCCCTGAACTTTCGCATGGTAGATCCCGATCCCGAGGTGCAGATCTTCACGACTCGTCTAGAAACCTTAAATCTCTTTCCACAAAACTCGACCATTTCTGGCATGAAAGGCAGTTTGTCCAATGTCCCGTCGACGTCCAGTGACTTGAGTATTTCACTTGGGCACTTGACTTCCACAAGGTCGCCAGGGAGAAGACTCGCGGTCACTTGCTTCATATGTCGTTTGATGGCTCCTAAATGGAATTCAGGGTCGTTCGACACATAATCTGAGTTCGCCTGCCAGTTCTGGAACGTTTGGATCAACCCAGATGGCTTGGGGGTTCACGAAAATTCCATGTTGTCCAGGCAGCTAAAGCCAGCACGAACGGTGATTTCCCAGTTAGCCCCAAGTTTCGAAGGAGCTTACTCCATACTTTCAGGATAAATCCTGTAGGGCGCCCAACGTATTCCTTGATGAAAGCGACCTTTTTGAAATGATCTGGGTGACGCCATGTGGTGTTGGTCCCGGCAGGGAAATATGCCACATCACCTGGGCCGAAGCGGCGCTCCACGCCTTTCTCATCGGTCATGAAGCCTTCGCCGGAGAGAACGATATAAGCTTCGTCCTGATTGTAGTGCCATTTGTAGCTTACCGCACCGCATTCCCAGACTATTACGTGTGCGATCCAATCATGAGTTCTAACCAATATCTTGCTCCGCGTTTCGGGCTGGCCGCTTAGAACCCAATCTGCTGGGATGGACCCTACTTCATCAAGGACGACGGTAGCTGGATTTGCCAGCATGATCGATTTGGACACGGCATGCTCTCCGGATGGTAAACAATCGTATTCTCTTGCTGAAGTATCGGGAACAAAAACAACGCAGAAGCGAAGATTATGATGCACCCCCTTGGTTGAGTGCGTCAAGTTTATTGACCTCCAATTCACTGTTCTGCCCTCATTGCGATCAAGATAGGAATTTTGGCGCTCGCTAGCTTCTCTCGGCCAGTCGGCCCGACGAAGAAGCTCTTGTGTGAGCCCTGAAGAACACAAACTCGGCACCGCTTTGCACTTAAGTTAGGGAATGCGTTTCAGGTTGGCGAGTAACGGCCTCAGCTCACCTCTCATGAGTCATGTATTTCTTGCTTGGTATATGGTCATCAATGGTGCGCGGCCCGACTTTGGCGGTTGTTTCGGAGGCTACAAACAGTCGGGCAACGGTCGGGAATGGGGTGAGGCCGGGCTCGAAGAGTTCCTCGAGCTCAAAGCCGTCTTTCGGTACGCGTCCTCGGGGACATAGGACACCTGTGCAGCTACCCCACCCCAGGTTTTTGAAAGGGCCACTTCATAAGAAATGCGAGGATGCAAACCGATGCCTACTTTGGCAATGGAATGTCTCTTTTTGGAGAAATCCTGCCGTACAACACGCGCGATGTCTTTTGTAACTACTTGTTTGTCAACAATATACGAGACTATGTGTTTTGGTAGCTCAGTTGCTAACACTTATATGAGCGTCGCCGCAGCGGTGCACCAGTCTACCTAGGGAGAATTGAATGAAGCTTTCAAAGGCTGTGTGGGTTCTAGCTGCGCTCTTGATCATGACATCGCAGGCGCGCGCCGACAGCACAACCACTATGAAGTTCACAGGAGTGAACGGCGCGAATGATGGCGTGTACTACGTCAGCCCCTACACCGGGATATTAAACTACGGAACGTCCAGCGCGCAAACGGTGGTCTTATTCTGCGACGATATCAATAATGAAGTTTCCACGAACCAGGTTTGGAATGCGAACGTGACCAGTCTGGCGTCGGGCAATTTCTCGAACACGCGCTATGGGAATGGCTCCGTCAACCTCAAACTCGGTAGCACGAATCCTCAGACCCTATACGAAGAAGCAGCTTGGCTCGTAACTCAATTCTCGTCTCATCCTGGGGACTACGTCAGCCTGCAGTATGCCCTCTGGGACCTTATGACACCTAACGCAGAGCCGACGACTTTCGCCAATGCTGATGGTACTACCGTGCTACAGTGGCTGGCTCTGGCCGCAGCTAATTATGGTCAGATTGATCCGGCGAACTTTGTGATCACCACCAACACAGGGCCACTCGCCTATACAGGTCAAGTCCAGGAATTCATTGTCCAGACGCCTGAGCCGGGCACCGGGATTCTTTTGCTATTCGGCGTCGTCTCGATGCTTCTTCTCTTCCGGCGGAGCCAGCAGCTGTCAGCTTAATTCTGCCAAGCCTCTGATATTGATTCTGCCTCCGCACCTCGGTGCGGAGGCATTTCTCATTTTCCGGCAGCTAACTAAATGGGATCTCCGTTGCGGTCTCGGCAGGATGGCATTGGCAGTGGGGCCGTACGGATTTTGGGTCCAGTCCGTTAAGGCTAGAAAACTCTCAAGCCTGATTGCGAAAAACGCACCAGTAATGGTTGGCGCGCGGACGCGTGAGAACTCTGGAATTCTTACTTCCTACCGCGGGTTGGTGTCGTACTAGAAGGACTCATCCGGAATCGCGATAGCGCCTCGCCAAGATTCTGAATGAAAACTTCCGAATTATATACATCCGCGTCGATACGTGTGCTTCCTTCAGGGGCCGTCGGTTCGACCTCGTCGAGCTGAAATTCATGGGCGACGTCTTCGACGATTTTCGGGGAGATCGGACGCTGCTGCTCGACGTAAGCATTAATGAGCGAGTGTTCGCAAAGCAAATTCACCACGCGCGGAATGCCCAGAGAATATAAATGGATCGTTTCAACTGTCTTCGGGCTGAAAATCAGTTCACCACTGGCTCCTGCGATCCTTAGCCGCTCGGCGATGTAGTCATGCGTTTGTTCTTTCGTCAGAGGGCTTGTCTTACAGCGCAGCATGATGCGCTGGCGGAGTTGTCGCAGTTGCGGCAGCTTCAGCTTCTCTTCCAGCTCTTGCTGTCCAGACAACACGATCTGCAGCAGCTTCTCCGTGGATGTCTCGAGGTTGGTCAACAATCGAATTTCTTCGAGCACAGGGTAGGTCAGGTTCTGTGCTTCGTCCACGATGAGGACGGTGGTTTCACCGGCACGGTATCGCTCGAGTAGCCATTGATTGAGGCTCATCAACTGCTGACTCTTGGTCCGAGACTCGCAGGTAATTCCGAACTCGGCCAGAATGAAATCGAACAACTGATTCGTATTCATCCGGGAATTAAATAGAAACGCAGTTCTTACCCGCCGTTGATGCAACCATTCGACGAGACGGTTTATGAGAGTAGTTTTCCCCGTGCCGACTTCACCGATGAGCGTGATAAAGCCCTTGCGGTTCTGAACGCCGTACATCAATCCGCTCAACGCTTCTTCAATCTCTTTGGTAAGAAAGAGGTAGCGCGGATCTGGATTTACATTGAACGGATTGTCTTTCAATCCAAAGAAGCTTTTGTACATAGTGTCTGCACTTTCCTGGCCTGTCGCTGCGCAGCATCCATCCCTGCGGCTATTTTCTCACTTCTTCGCGATCTAGAGAATCTCGATTCGCGATCTGCCCGGGACAATGACTTCGCGCTATCTCAACACCAGTGGCCTAGTGTGCCACTGGAAACTGACGAATATCTGGTTCGTTGTATAATTTGTGCCGCAATTCGGATTGGCGCAAATTGCCACATTGGAATTCTGAATTTGAGCTTGATAGGCCAGCGAAAAAGTTGCGTTCCGCCCCAGCGGCCGGCTCAACCCTGCTCCCGCCAGCCACGCACCATAACTCGGAGAGGTCACGCCATTCAGAGTCAAGATTTGGCGGTTTTTCGCGTAACCGAGATTTACGCTGCCACTCCAAACTCGCGTCAGCCGTCTGCTCCAGGTTGCGTTTGCCTGATCGATGATCGACCCGGTAAAGACTCCGCTTCCGCCGCTCACTCCGTGCGAATAGCCCAGCGCGATACTGCTTCGGGCAAATGCATAGGTCAAGGCCGCATTTCCGGACCAGGCGACCTTTCGCGTCGAGCCGCCAATCGCAACCCGGAATGTGGTGACCTCCGGTCCCCCCGCAAGTTTCAGCGCCAGCTTTCCGGTAATCTTTCTTCCATATAGAATCTGCCCGACGTGATCACCTAACGCTTGTGGATCGCCCGGATAACGGTAGGCACTGAATAGGTAGACTAATCCTAGTGTATCCTTCCGAGTAATCGCGTAATTGTATCCAACATTTAGAATTTCGCTATCGCTGTTCACATTTCCCGAATCGAGGAAGCGCAGGCTATCGTAGACCCCCCCGAGTGTGATCGAGCTCCGGGGACTCACTGCATACGTCAGTTGAACGGCAGAAGCATTACTGTAGCGGGGACCATTCGTCGTCAAAATGGTTTGGCTAGGAACGTACGAACTCTGAAGCCCGGGTAAAGGCACGGCCAAAGTACCCATAATCCCTGGAACAGCCAATCCACTCGTGCCGCCAAACCCAAACGAGCTTTGAGGCAGGTAAGAGAATTGGTCAACGAAAAGCATTTGCCACCTTCGTTGATCGATCTCGTACGTCGCCGCCAGCTGATGATTTTGCCCATTTCCCTGAATCGGGTCCGTTGAAAAAAAACCACCACCAGAATAATTCACTGAAAGCAGGGAATGACTCCAAGCCTCCAGCAAACTCACGTCGCCAGTCACATAACTGGTCGTATTCCACGAAGTGTTCGCTGCTGGATTCAATGAATTTGACATCACCGTGTTGCTGTATCCAATCCCAGGCACCCAGTAGCTGTGGCGTATCTCCGGAGTCCCCAACGTGGGGTTCTGCACGCCGCTCAATGGCTGACTATCTGGCTGCACCGTCTGCTGCGTTCCCTGATCCGCGTTCTGCTGGCTGTCGCTTGTATCGAGAAGAGGCGGATATTCGCGCGCCGCGGGCTTCGGTGTTTCTCCACCCTGCTGGGCCAACAGCGGAGATGCGCACAGACAAGCAGCCGTCACCCAGACAATTCCGAGCGCGAATTTTCCCCAGTCCTTCATTTCCTTTTCCTATGGGACCACGATCACGTCGCCAGGTTGCAACTCGATGTTTTGCGCGTCGTTTTTCCCGCTGATCGCCTCTTTGTAATTGAATGGAAGCTTGGTCTGCTTGCCGCTCTCCGTGCGAAGGACATAGATGTTCTTCACTCGCGCAAACTGCGTAAATCCGCCGCTGCTCGAGAGCACCTGCAACACGGTCATGTGCGGGAGTAGCGCGTAGGCGCCCGCCTTCGTGACTTCGCCGTTCACATATACCCGGCGACTATTAATCTCCGTCACGCTCACCGTCACTTGCGGGCCGTTAATATACTTTTTCAGCTGCTCGCTGATGACACCGGCCAATTCCATCGGTGTCAGTCCTGCGGCCTGAACGTCATTCAAAAGAGGTAGCGTTATCTTTCCATCCGGGCGTACTGGCACAGTTCGCGTCAGTTGCTCTTCCTTCCATACGTCGATTTTCAAAACGTCTTGCGCTCCAATTTTGTATGCTTGATCATCCACAGCGCCCGGTGCCGCTGTTGCAGTGGCTTGGCTTTTCGCGCCCTTCGCTTCTTCCTGCTTGTCTTGCGCCGTGCGGCGCATACTGCTTGCCTGTGTTCCGCCCGCAATCAAACTAGACATAAGAATCAGTACAAGCGTATTGCTCATCGCCATTTCTTCACCCCCGCTCCGTCTTCTTTCCTTCCAGGCCCGTTTGTTTGATTTTGTAGAGGAGAGACTTGTAGCTGATCTGAAGATCCTGCGCCGCCCGTTTCCGGTTCCAGTGGGTTTGCTCCAGAGCTTTCTGTATCAACTCGCGCTCGGCGTGCCGGGAAGCTGCCCGTGAGGCTACCTTCAGCGACGATACACGCCAGCTCTCATCGTTTACTTCTGCGGTGACCCGCGTCATGCGGAGATCGACAAGGGCCAATGTAGGATCCCCAACTGCAACGATCGTTTTCGCAACGTTCTCTAGTTCGCGAATGTTCCCGGGCCAGTCGTAAGAATCCATCAGTTCCCGAGCACTGCTGCTCAATTCCGGAATATTTTTCTTCAATTCATTGGAATGCTTCAAAAAGAAGTATTCCAGCAGCGCCGGAATGTCTTCCTTTCTCTCCCGTAGAGGCGGCAAACGCAGAATCACCCCGTTGATTCGAAAATACAGTTCTCGCCGAAAACGCCCAGCTTCGATTTCCTTTTCTAGGTTTCGCGATGTCGAGGAGATCATTCGCGGGGCCGTCTTCCCGTTCGAGTCTTTTGGTTCCCCATCGGGCAGCAATGAAAGTAAGGCCCGTTGAGAGACCACATCAAGTTCGTGCACCCCATCCAAAAACACAGTTCGCGGCGAGCCTTCTCGACTTCCGCCGCCCGCAAGAGACTCCTCCCTCAATTCCCTCAGTAACCGTCCTGCGTCCAGCGCTGCGCAACTCACCTTCTTTAGGGGCACTTCCCCTAGTCCCGATAGCTGATGGATCAACCGGGCATAAACCTCTTTGCCCGTCCCGCTTTCCCCCACCAGGAGAACAGGAATATCCGTTTTCGCGATCTCCGCGACCAAGGCATTCAGTGATTGCACTTCGGCTGCCTGCCCGCGGACCAAACCAGAGTTGGCCCACGTTTCTAGGGTGTGAATCGCATTTGCGGTCATGTTTTTCCACACCTTGATGAGCAGGTTCTATACCAAGGGGGAACAACCGTTCAGCTCCTTCATTAATGGGATAACTCTTTGTAAATCAGTAATTTGCATGGATCTAGGGGTTTTCCTCCTCGGCCTTTGAGCGAGCCCCTATGTCCCCATTTACTTCCACCAAGTGGCACTCTTCTGTCCCCAGTCGATGGCTCCTGGACGGAACCCCGCTAAGTGGAAGATCGTAACCTTCGCAGCAGATAAGCCGACGCGGCAAGAAGTACGGGAGAGGAATAAGTGCCCGGAGCCATCCCGGTGAAATGCACGGAACCGACTGTGTGGCCTCGCACGGTGGCGAGGATGCTGCCACACCCATCGAGCAGCATAATTGTCGAAAAGATATAAGCGATTGGCCTTAGGAAGAGCGAGTTGCGGAAGGCCAGTGGAGTGAGCAGCAATAGGACGGCCTCGGCCACGGTTGCGCCGACAAGCCACTGTCGAAAACTTAGATCGACCCGTGGGAACCAGGAGAAATGGCCGTAAAGGGTAAGAACAGTGGCGTTGTAATAGCCCAGAAAATCGTTAAGCGCATCGTCCAGGATGTTCGCTGCAAACGATAGACACAAGAGCAGCCAGGCGATGCCCCAGTTTTCTACGTGCCCGAGTCCACGCCCCACTTTCACGAATGAAATCCTATCTTCATCAGAGGGCGTCAATCAAACAACGATTTGCATTGCTTTGCTGCAGTCGCCTCAAGAGGTAACAGTTTCAAGGGATGTCAATTTTAGCCTGCCAAGCTCTCCTCCCAAGGATATTCTCGGCTCTGGAATTCCATTACCAACAGGTAGTTGTGCGCGCTCGTCCGCTTCTCGCGGGTCAGCTTACCCGTCTGCGGGGCCAGTTTGTTCCTTTCCCAGGGCAAGAAACAACTCCAAAGGGTCAAATTCATCACCCTTAGTTCCAAAGATTGAATGTGGCGGTCACGAATGCCTTTACCGCTCGGATGGCTTCGGTTGTGGCCACAGGGTCATAGGCTAGAGTCGCGCCGCGTTTTACGCAGGCATCGCTCCAACGGAAAGTTTGGCCCGTGTCCAGGTTAACGATCTCTCCTGCGGGCCGTTCCTCCCGGGAGCATTGACTTGTCGTAGCCGCATCAGGCCTGAAACAGGCCGGCGAGTATACGGGATTGTCGAAGGCGTGATGCGCTCCGGCGAACTCCGTAAGTTGTATGTTTTTTCCTGCTCGACGAAGCCGCTCAACATATTTCCGGCACGGTTCGATGGATACATAATCATCCGCTGTACCGTGGAAGAGCCGAATGGGTCGATCACTGACTTCCTCGTCGTCAATGTAGACGGTGTTGCAGGGAGCGTAAAATGGAATATACGCCGCGAATTCGAGGCCGTTCGGTGCGTAGATCCTTTGGAAGCGCTTGAGACTCGCGTAAAGCGCCACGAAACCTCCCTTCGAGAAGCCCATGACTGCGATTCTCGAGGGATCAATTCGTGCGTGCCCAGAGAGGAGATCGAGAGCCCGATAGGCATCAAAGATCATGGCCAGATGTCCGAGTTGCGACTGGTCCGTCACTGTCTGAGTGATGCCGCGTCCCGTAAAGCTGTCAAGCAGGAGGGCGGCTACACCGATTCTGTTCAATTCTCGAGCCCAGCTATCAACGTTTGCTCCAATGCCGTCCGACCCGTGGACGAGGATGACTGCGGCTACTTTTGTGGTCCCTCGAGGGAGTCGCAGCTCGGCACTGATGCGCGCGGGGATGCCATCTGTGCTCCCCTTGAGAAACTGCTTGTCACTAAGGGTCATGGTTTTGAAAGAATGGATTTCAATTCTTGCGGATGGTGTCATCGAGGGTCACCTCAGTTTGCTGTCGCGAAGCTATTCGTGGGGGGCATTGGCGTAATTCCTGAAGCGACGATATGAATCTGCCTCCGGCTCATTCATTGGCAACGATCTTCTGGAACGAGGATGTGAGACGAACCGATCTCGTAAGGAAAGTACGCTTCCGCACGGAAAACCTCAAGAAGGAGAGACCAAGTTCGTGAAATCCAATCGGGAATCCCCCCACCAAGTGCTTCTGGCAAGCTACGGCTGGGCGATCATTTTTCGCAGAGACGTGGGCAACTGGCGATTGCGATAAAACTCTACGGGGTAAGGATGAGGCATGTTGTGGTTCCGTGCGCGTATAGCTTCCCCGCGGAATCAAGAAGCCGACCTTCTGCCGTGGCGATCCGCCTCCCTGAATGGATGACTTTCCCCTCCGCTCGTACTTCGCCCGTGTCAGAGGTAATTGCTCGTACGTAGTTAATCTTAATTTCTACGGTTGCATAGCTGTATCCCGCCTCGAGCAGTGAGTGGATGGCACATGCCATACACGAATCGAGAAGAGCGGCAGTATATCCGCCATGCACTGTTCCGAGTGGATTGTAGTATTCAATTTTCGGATTGCCGGCAAATACCGTATAGCCTCGCGCGACTTCGACGGGCCGAAAGTCCAGGGTCTTCTGAATCGGAGGCGCTGGTAGCGTACCCTCCATAATTGCGGTGAGCAGTTCCAGGCCAGACATACTCTTCGCGGTTCCGGCCGGGACTATTCCGTACTGAATTGTACGGTCGGCACTACTCATTGGTCCTCCCGCCACGCTCAATGCTCAGATTTATTCCCGCGCTGTCTCGATGCGGCCTTTCGGACTCTTCCTAATGATATCAGGGACCAATACATTGGTCAGCGGGTGCAGAACGCTAGCGCGGCTGAGCTTTTTCGAGCATCGCTAGATCGCTGCTCAGCCAAGCACGTTCTCCGGTCGTCTGCTAATCGCCAGAGTACTGCGGGGTGTGGGCGCCGCCCAATCAAGGCATCGAAGCAACTGGCGAACGCTTGGAGATCAAACCTGCATCGCGAATCTTGTAGATTAATGTCCGATAGCTAATCTGCAAAGCCTCGGCTGTCTTTCGGCGATTCCACTGATTTGCCTGCAGTGCCTCAAGGATGAAGTGTTTCTCCCGGTCGCGAACAGCCTCCTTAGAGAGCTGTTTCAGAGGAACATTACCTGCCCTTGGGGAGTTTCCTGAAGCGCTGCTTCGCTGCTTAATGGCAGGTTCAGCAGCGATGCTGGCCTCCGCGCCGACGAGCACGTGGCGTGCAATGCCATTCGAAAGCTCGCGTACATTTCCAGGCCAATCCAGATTCTGGAGGTACTGGAGCATTGATTTACTCAACGGTTCTGCTGGTCTTGTGAATCTCTCTTGAAACTGTGTGCGAAAATACTCGGCGATCATGGGTATATCCTCGCTTCGCTCGCGAAGCGGCGGCAATTTTATTCGCACCACATTGATGCGATAATACAAATCGGCACGGAATGTTCCTGTGTCGATTTCGTGTTGCAAGTCTTTGTTTGTGGCGCAAATCAATCGCGTTTCAACCAATTTTTCCACTGTGCCGCCGATTCGCGAGAAGCTTCCGTCTTGGAGGAACTGCAGGAGTTTGCTCTGCAGTCTGGAGTCCAGATCAGCGATCTCATCTAGGAACAACGTTCCGTTCTGAGCCAGTTCAACTCTCCCTGGCTTCGAGACCTGCGCTCCTGTGAAGGCGCCTTTCTCGTACCCAAATAATTCGCTCTCCAAGAGCGTTCCTGGGATCGCAGCGCAGTTTACCTTTACAAACTGGCCGCTCGCGTTTCGCGAGTGCGTGTGAATCCACCTCGCCACCGCTTCCTTGCCAGTTCCGCCGTCGCCGCACAGCAGCACGGGAGCATTGATATTGCAAACCTTCGTCGCGAGCGAACGCACTCCCATCATCGCCTCTGACCTGCCAAATAACACGTCATCCGGCGGCAATAAGTCGATCGGTTCTATCCCAGTGCTCTTTCTTGGCTTCAGCGAAGGCATAATTGAATGTTGACCACAGAAAGAATGCACACGGCAGGCCATTGGTCGATTTGTTCGGTAGGATTTGTGCGGGCGGCGCTCTTCTGCTAAAGCTTTTATTTATAGATACTTACGAATTGGCAAAGCTTGCTGGTTGTAGTACCACCCGGGTGTGCGTGACTCTTCCTATTGTGTGCCGTGAGAAAAAAGGTGCCCAAGCATTGCTAACGATTTTCTCAAATTGTCTATACATGGAGAACGCAGGGGGTACGCCAACGGCAGCGCCAGAGGAGTGAACTGACTGTCTAATGGGAAATCCAAACTGGTGTGTTTTGCTGGTGCCTACGCCCGGGCAGCTTCACCACGGATTATATCGTACCGCTCGATCACAGCAGCCACCCCCATCCGCGCTGTTCCATCTTCCATGCGCCTCTCCACTCGCACGACCTTTCCGAGTGCACGCACTAACACTTCTGTGCCGTGCGTAATCTCTGCCGGGAGCGTCAGGGTGATGTCCAACTCTGAACCTGCCTGGAGATCCTGCTCAATGACGAAATACAACCCGCGCGTCGAAATGTCGCGCGTCTTACCTTCCTGGGAATCCACTTGACGTTCGGTAGGTACTCGGATGATGACTGGCAAGGACAAATCATAGCGACGAGCCGTCCGGCGTTCCGTCATTCCCCCGACCTCCGGTAATTGCGGCGGTGACGTGCGTTGAACCGCGCTGTCGGCATGTGAAGTTACTAGAAATCAACAAACTATGCTAGTTCCGTCACCCGCCAGCTCTAGAGAAGCAGCAAGATTCAATGCTCCTATTCGTTCCGGCTCCCCACCGCCGCTGGCGTTTCCGTCGCGACAGGCGCCGCAGCCGAACGCCGCGTGCGTGGCGTATCCAAATTAAACTGCCTCATTTTGTAGAGCAGCGCCTTGTAGCTGATGCCCAGCATTTTCGCGGCGTCCTTGCGGCACCAACGCGTCTTTTCCAACGCATCCGCGATCGCTTCCATCTCCGCTTCGTCTTTCAAGCCACGAACAAGCGCTTTCAAACCTTGCTCACGAGGCGGAGTTGGCTCTTGGCGTGGAGAAGTGCGCTGCCGCGCCGAGGACATCTCCACTAGTTCCCGCAAGCTGCCTTCGTCGTCCTCAAGAATCACATAACGCTTCACAAAATTCTCCAGCTCGCGCAGATTCCCGGGCCACGGATAATTCACTGCCGCATCCAGCAAATGCTTCGACGGTCCCGACGGCGTCTTCCCGAATTTCTCGCTGTACTGCTCGAGAAAATGCCGGAATAACAGAGGAATCTCGACCAGCCGCTCTCGCAAGGGCGGCACGAGAATCGAAAGCACGTTCAGCCGGTAGTACAGGTCTTCACGGAAGCGGCCCGTCTTCATGGCTTCTTGCACGTCAACGTTGGTGGCCGCCAGCACGCGCACATCCGTATCGATCAGGTGCCGCCCTCCCAACCGTGAATATTGATGATCCTGCAGCACGTGCAGCAGTTTGGCCTGCAAGGGCGTGGTCATCTCGGCGATTTCATCGAGAAAGATTGTCCCTTTGTTGGCCATTTCAAATTTGCCGGGCTTGCTGCGTATCGCACCCGTGAAAGCGCCCTGTTCGAAACCAAACAATTCGGATTCCAGCAGTTCACCAGGCAGCGCCGCGCAATTCACCTTCACGAAAGGTTGATTGCGCCGCTTGGAACGCAAGTGAATCATCCGCGCCACAACTTCCTTGCCAACGCCGCTTTCTCCGCAAATAAAAACAGGCACGTCCACCGGAGCAATCTGCAGGATTTGCTGGCGGATGCGCACCATCTGCGGGCTGGCGGCGAGAAAACTCAAGTCTTCGGTCACCTGGTCGCAGTAATCGCGCAGCGCCTGGTTTTCCGTCGTGAGCTGTTTCTTCTGGCGCGATTTCAGCATCGCCGCGTCCAACTCCGTCTTCTCAAACGGTTTCGTCAGGTAGTCGTGTGCCCCGATGCGGATCGCTTCGACGACCGTGCCTACTTCATTCGAACACGACAGCATGATGACGTTCAGGCTGCGGTCCGCCTGCATCAATTCTTTCAAAGTCTCAATCCCGTTCAATTCGGGCATAAGAACATCCAAAATGATGAAGTCCGGCCGGTCTCCGCCGTTCACTTTAGCGATGGCTTCTCTTCCGGAACTGACCGTCTCGACGTCGTAGCCATCCACTTCGAGCAGCGTCTGCAAATATTTTCGGATGCTCGGCTCATCATCCACGACCAGTATTCTTTCTTTAACGGCCATCGGATTCTCCCTTTGTCCTGCCCCAAATCCTGAAAAGTTAGCCTTGATCCATAGGCAGCAAAAATGTAAATCGACTGCCCGACTTCGGCTCGCTCTCCACCCAAATCTTCCCGCGATGCGCTTGTATCAAGCGCTTCGCGATCGCAAGGCCCAGGCCCATGCCTGAGGTATTGCGGTCAACGCGCACAAAATCTTCAAATATCTCTTGATGATGCTGTGCCGGAATCCCTGGGCCTGAGTCCGCCACAGATACCTCGACGCTGTTCGGCCTTGGCAGACGGAATCGTCGCCGCTCTTCCACCGGCACAACTTCCGCGACACGGCGATCCCAGAAATGAGGAGCAGCTTTGAAGCTCACACTCCCGCCTGCTGGCGTATGCTTCAGCGAATTATCCAGAAGATTAGCGGCCGCTTGTTGTACTTTCTGATAATCGAACCGGAACATGGGAATCGACGGATCGAAGCTGGCATCCAGCTTCACCCCTTTGCGCTGGAACGCTTCGGACCAGCGCTTCGCCAGCTCGTCCAAGCAATCGCGCAGATCATTCTCGCGAAGCTGCAGCACCAACTTGCCGCTCTCGAGCGCGGAGTAGTTCAGGAACATCGAAACCAGCCGCACCAGCCGCTCGCAACTGTCTTTCGACTCTTCCAGTATGTCGCGCTGCTTGTCCGTCAACCGTCCTAGCGAACCCGTCAGCATCAGGTCGTAGTAACCCTTGATCACCGCCAGCGGAGTCTTCAATTCATGCGCTGCGGACGCCAGAAAAACCGTCTTCTGCCGGTTTACTTCCTGCAATTTCAGGTACGCCGCCAGCAAATTCCGATAAGTAATCTCTCGTTCCTGCAGCAACTCCTGCACGGTCAACTGCGTCGCCGCATCGGGCGCGGCACTTTCTGCAAGCTCCGTTTCCATCTGAACGATCAAACAACCCGGCTCAGGAATCCACTCCATTCGCGCGCGAGTCTTTTTCTCGCCTCTCGTCACTTCTACTTCCACTTCATGCTCACCCGCGTCGATTTTCTGCCAGATCTGATTCGGCTCGACTCTCAGCAGGTCACTAAACAAATTCAACTGGCTAAGATCGCTGCCGCTTTCCGGCCCTAGATACTTGCGTCCCGTTCCATTTGACGCGAGTATCCGCCCGCTCCGTTCCGCCACCCAAATAGGCGTTTTCACCGCCTCAAGAAGCGTGCTTACGAATCCAAAGGATTGGGCTAGGGCTTGCCTTTGATCGGCAACCGTAGGTATGGCAATGAATCCAGGCATTTTTCGGTTTAGCCTCTCCCCCAAAAGGAGGAAAATATTTTCCCTAGTTGAATTCACATGCTGGCAGAGGAGTTTCAGACTGTCAATGGCAAATGCGTTCCATTTGCACATTTAGGGAAACCAAGTGGCAAGGGCATGAATGAGAATGGCCGAGCAAGAAATCTCCTCCTCTGACTTGGTTGCATCTGTTTGACAATGCACAGCTTATTCACATCTCTGTCGGTTCAATTATGGCACTCCGTATGCTCGTTCCCGTACTAGTTCCCCGGTACTAAGCGAGCTATCGTGCAAACTGGTCTTCTGAAGAATGGGCAGCGCGTGGATCCCACGAATTTACGACGATCCCCTCGCATTCGCCTGCAAATGCCTGTATTCTTGCGCGGGGCGGACACCTCTGGAACTGAATTCATCGAGCTTACGAAAACGCTCAACATCAGCGCCACGGGCACCTGTGTAGCTTCCATGCACGTTCTGCGTCCTGATCAGATCGTCCATCTCACTATCCCTGCCCCCTCCTCGGCGTCTTCGGGGGTTGTCCCCAGTGAGACCCCGCCCATCACTGCCAAAGTGCTCCGCCAGGATTCCGCGGGCGACGTGCGGCTCTTTGCACTGGAATTCCTCAAGCCACTTGAGTAAAGTATTGCCGCTTTGAAGAACGGCTTGCCATGCCCCGGGTAAAAAAGTTACATTAGCCCGGAACCTTGCAAATGCTGCTCTCTAAGAACTTTCCCTATGTTCAACTGTGCTAAGGAGATAGTTAGGGATCAAGGTTACCCAGATGCGCCCCGGAGCGTCCTGAGCCCCTTCATTGATTGGTCTCAGGCTTGCTCCTTGCAGAAAGAGAAAGCCGTATGTGCTTTCCCCAAACCCCGCGGGGATAGGCTAGATTCAGGTGTATACCGGATATGCCCAGCCCCGGCGCTCCTGCGCCCCCGCGTTTGCCGATTGAGGATTCGTATCTCGAGCTGCTCGCTGATACGCTCGAAAGTCTTGATATTCCTGCGCGTGGTCAGTTCCTCCAGCGTTACTTCAAAACTATAACCCACCTCGATCTTCGAGAAACGCAATGTGTGCAGCTCTGGGATGAGATGCTCACGCGTCGGCGCGAACTAAGCGAGCATATGGAGCGGCAAATCTCCTTGAAAACAGCCCTTATGGATGTGCTTACTTCCGCGGGACTTTTTCGCGTTCCTATCCTCATTGAATACGACGAGCTAAAGAAGCTCCAGCTGAATGCCGTCACGGACCCTCTCACGGGTCTCTACAACCGCCGCCTCTTTGGCGAAGCCTTCGAAAAAGAATTAAATCGTGCCCGCCGCTACGGCCTGCCTCTCGGCCTGGTCATTCTCGATCTACACCGCTTCAAAGAAGTCAACGACCAGCACGGCCACCCGCGTGGAGATGAAGTCTTGCGTGCCGCTGCTGCAACACTGAAAAAAGCTCTGCGCACCTCGGACTCCGCATTCCGCATCGGCGGCGACGAATTCGCCCTCCTTCTTCCGCAAACCGACGCAGCTCAGGCCTTGGCACTCAGCCGCCGAATTGGCACCGTTTTTGGTGAATCGATCGCACACTTCCAAATGGGGGTTAGCGTCAGCATGGACCACGGCGTCGCTACATTTCCCCAGGATGGCGATCAAGCCGATCAATTAATTCATGTGGCCGATGAGCGCCTCTATCGGTTGAAGCACGCAAATCATGGGAGCACTCCCACCGGCGGCTCTCGCACGGAGCTTGCTTCCGGTCCCGCCCCAGAGCCTTCCGCTCCTTCCCCATCGGATCGGCAATCTTCCGCTCCGCGCACCATTCCTTTCGAATCGAAGCGCCCGCCGGAAAAATCCGAAAGTGCCATCGCTGTGGCTGCCTCTACCACCGCTTCGGAAATTTCCAGCAGCCAGACTCTGGCTGTTCCGGCCCCAGCCCGCGTCTTCTCCGTCCCGCGCAAGGCCGAACGTGTCTCCATGTCCGGTACAAACGCGTACGCGGTTCTCGGCGATCAGGGGATTAGTCGCGCCCGCGTCTTGGATCTAGGCTTCGGTGGAGTGGCGCTCGAACTTGAATCGCAGGAAGAAGTTCCAGAAAGCATTCTCGCCGTCTTGCACGTGCCCATTCTTCCGCCCGTGCGCGTTAACCTGAAACCCGTGTGGTTCCAACGCACGCCGCAAGGCGCCTATCGTATCGGCTGCGCCTTCGTCTCCTGAACGCGGACGTCTTCTCCCCAAACCCGCGCATCTTTCTAAAATTCAATTGCCCATCTGCGTCAGATGCAGCCGCAAATGCCGTGATGTAAAAAGCAGCGCTTGTTGTATGTGTGCAAGTCCCAGGCCCCAGCGCAGCAGTGCCTGCTCGGGCGAATCTCCTTTAGCGGCGAGCCTGATCCACAAGGCCAGTTCTTTCTGACCAGCATGTTCTTGGCTTCCCGAGGTGCCTACCGAAATGCTGGCCGTCGTCAAACAGAGTGTCGTCGCAAGCGATTCCTGAGATCCCGCTTCCTTCAAGAGTTCGGCCAGTTTTTCCACCAAGAGAAAATGCAGGCTCCTCTGCCTGCTATGCTCGGCCCGCCGAAACTCGAGAAGCATATCCCCTGAATATACGCTGCCACCCGTCGATTCGTCCCCCGAGGGTCCTGCCAGCGGTTGTGCCACGCAAAAAAGCGAATCGTCGCTGTCGATGGCCGCAAGGAAATTTTTAACCGCCAGACTGGCCGCCGCGTCTCCGGGAACTTCGCCGGCTCTTTCGGCCCTCTTATCCATCTTTTCGACCACATTCACGCGCATGCCAGTGAAGCTACGCGAAGCGAAACCGCCTCGCAAGCGCAAACAGTCACAACAACGGCACCGGCGAGCATTGCCTCTCCCTCCGCCAACTCTTTGTCCTTAGTTGATCCATGCTAGCGTCAAAACTGAACGGGAGTGCAGCGAGGATGCGGTCTCTCTGTCTCGATGCGAGGCGGTACATCTGGGGCGGGTAACCTGGCCATGATGAAGCTTCTTTTTACTTCCGGGAACGCAGCGGTCGGGTTATCGACGTTCTCGCCAGCTACCAAGATTCCGCGGATGGGAAGGCAAGATGCGTTCTACGTCTTGCTGTCATGGGTACACTTCCCAAACTGGCTGCGCCTTTCACATTTTCCAGTTCCATTTGTTGAGTGCACTCCGCGATTTGATCATCAATCATTTTAATCTCTCGAGCGAGGCGGAGATCATTGGGGCTCTTCTCATATCTCTTGAACAACGGAGCTCTTTTCTTCTTGAGATCTTCGCGTTTTCTCTTCCAAACACCCGCGAGCGCTGTCATTAAATTCCCCCTGCAAAAAGTGTCCGACGACTCAGGATTGATTGTCTGTCCACTTTTGTACACCTTGCCTTTTGAACGGAGTTCCGCCCTCGACACCACACGAATTGGGTGCGCAATAGAGAACATCGTGGTGTTCACGGGTCTATGCTTCTGCGGTGTTCGGCTTCCCTAGGACCGCTGGACTCAACCGCGTCGATCGCAAATTCGTCAAGGGAGGCCCTGGTACCTTAGACTAGGCAACTGAGCGAGGTGCACAGTGAAGTCGCTCTCCTTGCGGGTTCTGAGTATATTCTGACAAATGTAGAAGCTTCACTGGGACCTGTAAGTGCTCTTCTAGGCGGCAGCCAACAAGCATGAAGAACGGCTGTACCCGCTCGATCCCATTGATGAGTTGCTACGCGCCGGCACACACGACCTCGGAGGCATTTATGAAGGAACCTAAGCCAAGCCGTCCTTACTGGCCGGACTTCGCAGCCATGCCCAAGGACCACGATAAAGGCCTAAAACCCTGGAGCTGGGCTCTCGAGCGCCTCCAAAAATCACATAATTATTGGATCGCCACGACGCGTCCGGGGGGCCGTCCTCATCTCATGTTGGTTTGGGGAATCTGGTGGGAAGACGCGTTCTGGTTCAGCACCGGCCCGAACACACGCAAAGCAAAGAACATCGCCGCGCACGCCTGCTGCTCCGTCGGCACTGAGCAGGCCGACGAAGCCGTCATCCTCGAAGGCGTTCCCCAGGAAATCACCGACCGCGCCGTCTGGCAGCGCCTCGCCGCCGTCTACAACAAAAAATACGGGGGCGACGTGGAACCAATGCTCACCGCCTCCGGCGGCAACGTCTATCGCGTCGAACCCGAAATCGTCTTCGGCCAGGACGAACACGCCGCCAACTTCGCCGAATCCGTCACTCGCTGGCGATTTTCGAAAACTTAGCCCGGTCGAAACAATCTCGTCATCTTGACAAGAAAAGCAAAGCCCATTCATGCAACGCAAGGTCCTTGATCTCTGCCGGACTCACTGCTTCGGCGCTTGGTTCCACATCTCCTGTTTGACCTTCCACTCGCCGCTCGCCTCCCGGTGCAGCACCAACGCCATCCTGCCGCGCGAATCGATCACCGGTTTCCCATCCGGCGGTTGCACCACCTGATGTTCCGTCGCCCATTCCGACGCCCAATCTCCCGAGATCCGTAGGTCGTGAAAATCCATCTCTTCCTTGATGACCTTGTATCCAGGCATTTGGGAAAGGATATTTTCCACCCACAGCCTAATCGCTTTCTCCCCGATAAGCGGCGCTTCCCCCGGAACCAAACTCACGCCATCTTCCGCCCACGTAGCAAAAATCCCGGCTGTATCCATCTTCAGATGCAGCTCAACATACTTTTTGTTGAATGCGTCGATTTCATCCTTCGCGCTGCCCCCTCCTGCTCGAATCGCCCCCGCCGCCACCGCGCCAACCACTAGTGCCACGCACATCCCGCGTATCCAGCTCATAGCCCCCCATCCTCACTCAGGCTTGGACCGAAAACATAGCCTAATTCCTATCCAAATTCCACGCGCGTTTAGAGCCCTCTGATTTTACTTACCGAACCCGGATTCGGACCCCCTATTTGGAAATTTCACCTTCTTGCCCGTATAATGGGAGCTTGCATCGCGACCTAGCGACGCGGCTGTAGCTCTCACCCCTTTAGGGGTGAGGTCTTTCTCACCGAGCACCGGCAAGCCGTGCAGACCGGACGCGAACGAATGGAGCCTCATGAAGCCCGGTATTCATCCCGACTATCACGCCGTGACAGTCCATTGCGCCTGCGGCCACAATTTTTCCACCCGCTCGACCATCAAGGGCGACATGCTCAAAGTCGAAATCTGCTCCAATTGCCACCCTTTCTTTACCGGCAAACAAAAGCTGATTGACACCGCCGGCCGCGTCGAACGCTTCACCAAAAAGTACGCCGACGCCGCTGCCAAAGTGGAAGCCTCCAAAGCCACCGCCGCAAAAAAGTAACCGCGCCAAGAGGTGGGACAGACATTCGTGTCTGTCTCCTTCTTGTTTTACCTGTGTGTTCTCTGAGCCTTCACGCGAAGGGATTTTCCACGGGGATCTGAAAGTAACTTTGTCCCGCATTCAGGTCTTCGGTGAGGATTCTTCCGCACCCTCCGCGTTCAGCGGCAGCCACGATCATTCCATCATAGAAGTGATTTCCGTAGGCTGCTCGCGCTTCGATCGCCCGCCGCACCATTCCATGGTCCTGATGAACTAATCTGATTGGCCCAAACGCGTCCAACGCGATCAACACCTCTTCCGGTCGCACCGGCGGCGGCGCTTTGTATAGAAGTGTGGCGGCGAATTCCGCCAGCACCTGGCTCGACACAACTCCTTCTCCTTTCAGCGCTTTTCCTACGATCGCTCGCGCTATCTTTTGCTTTCGCGCATCAGCCGGGGTGTACGCGTACACCAAGAGGTTCGTGTCCAGAAAATCAGGAACGCTCATAGAGGTCCTCGCGCCTCCAATTCCGTTTCCCTAGCGAAACCTTCACCAGTTCAAAGCTCCTCTCCAGCGCTTCCAACTCCCGCCGCTTGCGACCTGTTTTGGCGTTTTCCGCGGCGAGTTGCTCAAGATGCGCTCGCACCAATCCAGTGAGCGTTGTATCTCTATCTGCGGCAATCTTCCGCACTTCCTTCACCAGGTTATCGTCCAGCGTCAGGGTAATATTCATGACTCACCCACAATAAGGGTAGCTCTACCCATAATAAGGGAAGCTCTCATTTCCGGCAAGGCCCCTTCCGATTCTCCGACTCGCCTCTCTGCGAGTCTCCGCGTATTCTGTGCCTCTGCGTCATCCTTGCTCTTTTCTTTCTCTTTTCCCCTACACTCAATTCTTAGCCGCCAATTGTCGACCTCCGCATTTCAAATTTCGCACTTCGAATTTCGCCTTCCCCCGTTCCCCCACCCGTGTAGAATTGCTTCCCAACGTGGCCACGCAATCCCGCATGTTCGAACCCAGCCGTCCCGGTGAACTTGTCGAAACCGACCCGCCACGCGTCACCCTTCGCAACGCCTTTGCGCATCCTTACGATTCCGCCATCGCCGCCGCCCGCACCTGCTACGCCTCGCGCCTCATCGTCCCCGAAGAAATCACCGACAAGCAGCGCCTCAACATCGGCGCCGCCACTTTCTATAGCGGCCATCACACTGTCTTTCAACACGCCCATTTCGAATTCGGCCTCGAAAACGTCAGCCGCCAATTCGTCTGGTCCTTCCTCCACGCCCACCCGTTCTACAATTCCGAGCAGCAAAGCCAGCGCTACGTCCGCCTGGATCGCGCGCAAGCCTACGTGCCTCCAGCTTCCCTTTTTTTCAACGACGGCCATCGCGCCATCTTCGAGCAAGCTATCGTTCGTGCTTGGGATTATTACCGCCAGCTCTCCGCTCTCCTCGTCAACGACGCCCACGCCATCCTCAGCGACATCTGGCACATCGGCCCCATGTCCCACCCGAAGCGCCTCCAAAAAATCGAGCGCTCCGCCGAAAAGCGCGCCATCGAAATCGCTCGCTACGTTCTCCCCGTCGCCGCTTTCACGACAATGGTTCACACCGTCTCCGGTATAGTCCTGCACCGCCTCTGGCGCATGAGCGCCGCCTCAGACACGCCCAGCGAATCCCGTGCCGTCATCGGCGCAATGATCGATGAAGTCAAAAAAATCGATCCACAGTTTTTTGAACGATTCGGAACCGAGCCGCTAGAAGAACGCCCCGAATGGAAGGAAGACGCACCAAACACACTCGCTGGCGAAGCATTCGCCCGCGAATTCGACGCCAAGCTCGCCGGAAAAACTTCCAAACTCCTCGACTACTCACCCAACGCCCCTCGCGTCATCGCCGAAGCCTACCGCGCCGTAATCGGCCTAACTGAATCCCAGTGCCCCGACGCCGAAGCCATCGACCGCCTTCTGAATCCCGCACGCAATCTCTACCGCCTGGAAACTCTCGACGTCGGCGTCCACGCCCCCATGATGCGTGCTCTGCAGCACGCCAATTACACCTTTGCAAAAAAAATCAGCCACACCGCCGACTCCCAGGACCAGCGCCACCGCATGGTCCCCGGCTCTCGCCCGCTTCTCACACTCGCCGACACCCTCGAGCCCGACTACATCACTCCCGCTCTCCTCACGCAAAATCTCCGCGCCAAAGAGCTCTACGACCGCGCCATGCAAGATGCTTGGTCCGCAAAAAATAAACTCCTCGATGAAGGCGTCTCTCCCGAAATCGCCCTCTATCTCCTACCCAACGCAAAATCCATCCGCCTCGTCGAATCCGGCTCTCTCCTCCATCTCCTCCACAAATGGACCATGCGCACCTGCTTCAACGCCCAGGAAGAAATCTACGCCGCCTCCATGGATGAAGTAGCCCAACTCCGCGAAGTTCACCCCCAGCTCGCCAAACACATCGGCCCCCCATGCCATCTCCGCGCCAACATCACCACCCCCATCTGCACCGAAGGCTCCCACTTCTGCGGCGTGAAAGTCTGGCTCGACTTCCCCAACACCCCCCGCCGCATCTAAGCAGAGGAACGACAATGCGACTTCCGGCACCGCTCGCTCCATCGTTAATCTGGTTCGTCGCTCTAGTTGGGATTTCGGCAAGCACGCAAACTACTGTCGCCAAACCACAGCACAAAGCGTCCTGCTCCGTGCCGAAAGACGAAATGGAACTCTACACCAGCTACCTGTCATCGGATACGAACTCGTCAGCATTCACCGTCGTCGAAACCACCAGACAACCATCGAGAACAGAGATCGATTCCATCAATTTGCAATTAGCTGTTCAGGGACGCGGAATTCCACCGGACGTTCGCGCGGACTTCAAACGGAAAGACAAACCCACTAGCTCGATTGAACCGTTCCCTGCCGGCAACAGCGTCCGCTTCGTGTCGCATACCGAAAACGCGACGATTTTCAAAGCAGGCTGGAAAGAATTTCACAAAAGATATGGAAAAGAGGCTTCGTGGCTTCAGTTTTCCCGCATGGGATTTAACTCCGACAAAACCTTGGCACTTCTGCACGTATCGTGGGGCGCTGACGCAATGGCCGGAGGCGGAACTTTGTACCTTTTCGAACGCAAAGCAGGCAAATGGTCGGTCAAAACCTACATCGGAACGTGGACCACCTAGAGAGACTATCTCCACACTTCTATTCTTGATTTTTCGGCAATGACCCACGATGCCAATGCTTGCAGGGCGTCAATCGCTTATCTCTCTGGGCTCCGTACGCGATCACCCCAGCCGTCTTCCGCGATCCAGCGTCCGTCGACCTCCCCTTCAGTTTCAATGCTCAATCCAATGTCAGCCTTTTCACCCACCAGTTCCCGCTGAAACCAGTGTACGATTCTTTCGCGTCTCATATTCAGGAGGGCCACCCAGATGCGCTCCCGCCTAACCTCTATCTGTGCCCTAGCCCTGACTCTTTTCCTCATTTCTCCCGCTTTCGCCTTTGACGCTCCCCTCTCCCCGGAAGCCGTCCGCGACGCCTATTTCCTCGGCCAGCATAACAACCAATCCACTCTCTCCTTCTTCTCGCAATACGTCCGCAGTCTCCCGGCACCCGACAAAGGCCCCTACATCGCTGAAGTCGAGTTCTACACTCCCTACACACAAATCGTCGAAGCCTCGCGTCGCCGCACCGGCAGCTATAGCGCCCAGCAAGCCGAACTCGATTACCGCCATGGCCACGATAAACTCTACGTCCGCATCCGCATCAACTTCACCGATACCTATGGTGCACTTGAACTCTATCGCTCCTCCAAAGGAGACAAGCAGCTTTCCGGCCGCGACGAGCCCCTCCCGGATTTCTACCGCGATTTCCGCGTCGGCCTCTCGCAGCGCTCCGCTTCATCCCACGAGAACCAGTGGATCGGGCCCCTCCGTATCATTCTCCAGCCCTCCTACATTCAGAATTCAAACCACTACCCCTTCATCCCTGAAGATCTCGGGCTCTTCTCCTACGCTGCCTCTGACAGCTCCTCGTACGGCTACACCGGCGCCAACGGCTACGTCTATCCCACTGGCTGGCTCGCATGGCTCGTCTACGATGCCAGCGACGTCGCCTCAGACGACGCCAACGTCGAAGTCATCACCACCGACGGCCAACACGTGTCCATACCTTTCGACCTCGCCCGCCTGCGCTAGATCAGTTTAGCGAGCGACAATCCTCGCTCCTGGTCTCCCCCACCGCCTCCGGTTACGGGTTACGTTTTCGAACAAAAAAGGGCCAAACTCGGTGCTCCTTCACGCGGCGCGCTGCCGAATTTTTGCGGTCGTCTCGCATAATCAAATTTCCGAAGGTGTCTTCAATTGGATAGACACGCATCTTGACATCATCCAGGATTCACTACGTAAGCTTAGGCGCTCGATCCGCCATCTCCATTCTCAGCAGCGTGCAGCAGGTCGAGATGCTGTGCGTAGTTCCGAAAGCTAGACGGAACAGTTGCCTAACAAGGACCCTGCCATCCTGTTCCGGGCTTGGCTCGTCCTTTCGGTCAAAATATCGTCGGCCCAGGGTAAGGCGCGAAGAGCGCATTGAAGCTTTTGCGCTTATCCTGAACTAATATTGTATTTCATCTACTATATGATATATATATTAACGTTATGCTATACATATAAAGGACGGCAGCTTTTTCAGCTTTGGCGGACCCACTCCTTCCCCGGCCCACAAGCTGATTTGAACGCAGAAGTGGTAATCAGAGTGAAAGCGACGGCGTTTTATTTACGAATGTGAGCTCCACTCTCGCTTTTCGCGAAGTAATCGGGGGATGGTAAATTCAATGAGTCTCGGAAGCGCGGACTCTCGAACCCACGCAAGTGGGTGGCTTCGTAATGTTCTACGGTTGTTGCAACGTCGCGCACTACCTGCCATCTTCGTGCCCGCAGCCGTAGTACTGGTCACCAGTGGCTCTGGCCTAGTGAGCGCAGGTGTGCCGAACTCCCTTCCAGCACCTCACCCTACCTTCCACGTCACCCCCACGAGCCTCAATTTTGGCAACACCGTTGTCGGAAAGAAGATCTCTGAGACCTTCTTAGTGGCAAACACGGGAACCCTTTCCGTCAACGCCAGTCACGCGACTGTTTCAAGCAGCGAGTTTTCCGCTTTGGGCTTCGCCCTGCCTTTTTCTTCGGCCGTTGGTCAATCAAGTCTCTTTCAAGTTTGGAGCGAAGCCCGCTCCACAGAGAACGTAATGGGTACCTTTGTCCGACGTCGTCCGCGAATTAAAATGAATGCCACGAGCTTGAATTCGGGAAGTGCAGCAGCAGGAACACCGGTCAAGTGTACGTTGACGTTAACCAACGCCGGCGGCGCGAATCTGAACATCTCATTGGTTTCTGTGAGTGGAGATCCCTTTGGTGGTTCCTGCATAACTACACGCAGCACAATCGCGCCAGACGGGGCTGCCGAGTCATATTTGTCGTTTTCTCCGACAACTGCCGGAAGTGGTTCTGGCAGTATCACCAGCCCGAGCGAAGACCCGCACACCCCTACGACGATCAATGCGCTCCTGGGGTCTGAAACGTCCACTGTGATCGACCCCACGATCACGACGCCGCCAGCGAACCAAACGGTGACCGCAGGGCAAACGGCGACGTTCACGGTAGTAGCGGCAGGGACAGCGCCGTTCAGCTACCAGTGGCAAAAGAACGGGACCGCTATCAGCGGAGCGACTTCTTCGGCGTATAGCACTCCGGCCACCACGAGTTCAGATAGCGGCGCGCTGTTTACGGTAGTCGTTACCAATAGCGTAGGCAGTACGACCAGCAGCGCCGCCACCCTTAACGTCATCTCCGTGACTGTTATTGACGGCATTAATATTCCAGCAAGTCACCCACGAATGTTCTGGAACGCGACGAAAATGGCGCAGGCTAAGCAATGGTGGACAGGACATAGCTACACGCCGAACTATACCAACCCAAACCCGTTCGACCCCTACGACACTTTATTTGCGTGTGAGATGACCAATAATCCGACGTGGTGTAATGCGCAGATAGATTGGGCTGTAAACCTGAGTGCAACGAGCTGCTACCAGAGCTCCGGTTGCGATCTTATGCGCGTATATGGTGAGGCTGTGATGCTCACCTACGATTGGCTATATGCCCAGATGACGGCCGCGCAGCGCACCACCATCATCAATCACTGGAACACTTGGCAGAATTATCCGGATACAAACGATAGTTGGGGTAACACGGGTATGCCTTCAAGCGTCGACTTCGCAGGAGGCCTTCGAACGGACTTTAGTTTGGGAGTTGCGACGTTTGGGGACAATGCCGCGGCCACGAGTTTTATAGACTATGCCTTAAACAACCGCTGGGCGGCGGTGGTAAATTTCGTGTTCCCGAGCGGCGTCGCACCCCTCGGCGCGAAAGGCTACGGGATGCCCGCTCAGGAAGGCTCACAAAACGGGCCATATTTTCTGAACTACCATGCGGTGCCGCTAGCAACTTCTGCAATCTTAGGGCGTGACTTGTGGCAGGAATCCACGGCCTTCAAGGCTGGCGTGTTGCAGACGATTTACAGCACTCTACCAACACCAACGGTATTGCGTGGCCTCTATGACGGTTGGACATGGAGCGACGACCAAAACTGGAGCTCAGGTGCCGGCCTGTACGGTGGCGGCGGGATGCAGTCGCGCTATTACGGTGATTTCATGATGGCCGCCGCGCAGGAGTTCCCAACTACGGCCATTGGCAAACTGGCCCGGCAGTGGACAAACACAGTGAATCCGAGCATTGCCCCGATGTGGACGGCGATTGATCCGGGTGGCAGTGCACAGGCGCTCTCGACTCTGCCACTCGACTACTATGCTTCCGGTCCGCAGTTTGCGTATTGGCGCAACAATTGGAACACGAATGCCAGCTCGTTGTTCCTGCAAATGGGACAAACCTTCGGCGTCGGTCATACTCACTTCGATGTGGGAAACTTTCAGTGGTTCCGCGGTGGATCCTATCTAATCCGTGAAACTCCAAACTATTACACGACCGTGGCGGGGTACAACTCAGTTGGAACAGCGGACGTAAGCTCAGGCTACGCGCATAACGTTCCTCTCATCGGAGGACTGCCGGGAGCGGCTGATAGCTGCACGGACAGCAACGCGATTGTAAGACGCATGGAAAGTCAGTCAGCTTATGCTTATATCGATGCCGATATCAGCGGAACATATACAAACAATATCTGTGATCCCGGTCGCCCGGAACGGGAAAATAAATACGCGCAGCATGTGGAACGTGAATTTATCTTCTTTCGCGATATCGAAGTGCTACTTATTCTAGACCGTTTGCAGGCCGACTCGGCAACTCGTAGCAAAACCTTTGTGAGCCACTGCGAAAGCAGCCCCGCTGCAATAGATGCGACGCATTACACGTGTGTGGATGGAACTCAACAAGCCAGTTACTCCGTCCTGCTGCCTGCAAATCCGACTCTGGTGGCCGTGAAGGAGGCCGCAAATGGCGCAACTTGCGCATCAAGCGAGTGTCAATATCGGCTGGAGGTCAACGACAACAGCCCGATCGGAACCCAGAGCTATTTCCTGGTAGCGATCCAGGGCCTCAACGCGGGCGGTACCCCTCTATTGCCTACCCTGCAAGATAACGGCACCTCTTGGACCGTCGTGCTAGATCCCAATCACAGTGTAACGCTCAACAAAGGCATGGTCTCGGCAGGTGGTTCCGTCACAATCAGTGGCACGACCACGAACCTCCGCGGAGACGCACAAACGTTGGCCATCAGCGACAATGGCCCGGTATGGGGCCCGTCGATCACGACGACACCGGAAGCCCCCATGTTCACAACACCACCAGCCAACCAAACAGTGACCGCAGGGCAAACAGCGACGTTCACTGTAGTAGCAGCTGGGACCGCGCCGCTGGGCTACCAGTGGCTGAAAAACGGCGTGAGCATCGCCGGGGGAACTTCTGCGAGCTACACAACTCCGTTGACTACGACCACGGACAGCGGCTCGACGTTCACGGTAGTAGTGAGCAACACCGCGGGGACAGTGACCAGCACAGCCGCCACGCTGACGGTGAACCCAGCGCCGATAGCACCCACGATCACAACACCACCAGTCAACCAAACAGTGACCGCAGGGCAAATAGCGACGTTCACGGTCGTAGCAGCTGGGACCGCGCCGCTCGGCTACCAGTGGCTGAAAAACGGCGTGAGCATCGCCGGGGGAACTTCTGCGAGCTACACAACTCCGTTGACTACGACCACGGACAGCGGCTCGACGTTCACGGTAGTAGTGAGCAACACCGCCGGGACAGTGACCAGCGCGGCGGCGACTCTGACGGTGAACCCAGCGCCGGTAGCGCCCACGATCACTACGACGCCTGCCAACCAAACAGTGACCGCAGGGCAAATAGCGACGTTCACGGTAGCAGCAGCTGGGACCGCGCCCCTCGGCTACCAGTGGCAGAAAAACGGCGTGAGCATCTCCGGGGGAACTTCTGCGAGCTATACAACTCCGGCAACGGCGACCACAGATAGCGGCTCCACGTTCACGGTAATAGTGAGCAACACCGCCGGGACAGTGACCAGCACAGCCGCCACGCTGACGGTGAACCCAGCGCCGATAGCACCCACGGTCACTACGACGCCTGCCAACCAAACAGTGACCGCAGGGCAAATAGCGACGTTCACGGTCGTAGCAGCTGGGACCGCTCCGCTGGGCTACCAGTGGCAGAAAAGCGCAGTGAATATTTCCGGGGCCACGTCAGTAAGCTACACGACACCGGCAACGGCGACCACGGACAGCGGATCCACGTTCACGGTAGTAGTGAGCAACACCGCGGGGACAGTGACCAGCGCGGCGGCGACTCTGACGGTGAACCCAGCACCGGTAGCACCCACGATCACAACACCACCAGTCAACCAAACAGTGACCGCAGGGCAAACAGCGACGTTCACGGTCGTAGCAGCTGGGACCGCTCCGCTGGGCTACCAGTGGCAGAAAAGCGCAGTGAATATTTCCGGGGCCACGTCAGTAAGCTACACCACACCGGCAACAGCGACCACGGACAGCGGCTCGACGTTCACGGTAGTAGTGAGCAACACCGCGGGGACAGTGACCAGCGCGGCGGCGACTCTGACGGTGAACCCAGCGCCGGTAGCGCCCACGATCACTACGACGCCTGCCAACCAAACAGTGACCGCAGGGCAAATAGCGACGTTCACGGTCGTAGCAGCTGGGACCGCTCCGCTCAGCTACCAGTGGCTGAAGAACGGCGTGAGCATCTCCGGGGGAACTTCTGCAAGCTATACAACTCCGTTGACTACGACTACGGACAGCGGATCGACGTTCACGGTGACGGTGAGCAACTCCGCCGGGACAGTGACCAGCGCGGCGGCCACTCTGACGGTGAACCCAGCGCCGGTAGCACCCACGGTCACAACACCACCAGCCAACCAAACAGTGACCGCAGGGCAAACAGCGACGTTCACGGTCGTGGCAGCTGGGACCGCTCCGCTCAGCTACCAGTGGCAGAAAGGCGCAGTGAATATTTCCGGGGCCACGTCAGTAAGCTACACCACACCGGCAACAGCGACCACGGACAGCGGCTCCATGTTCACGGTAGTAGTGAGCAACACCGCGGGGACAGTGACCAGCGCGGCGGCCACTCTGACGGTGAACCCAGCGCCGATAGCACCCACGGTCACAACACCACCAGCCAACCAAACAGTGACCGCAGGGCAAATAGCGACGTTCACGGTCGTAGCAGCTGGGACCGCTCCGCTCAGCTACCAGTGGCAGAAAGGCGCAGTGAATATTTCCGGGGCCACGTCAGTAAGCTACACCACACCGGCAACAGCGACCACGGACAGCGGCTCGACGTTCACGGTAGTAGTGAGCAACAC
>Ga0207416_1001113_pt1 | contig 38384 bp, 28 predicted proteins | sample PaiPotPPM11metaG_FD_184107 | JGI IMG/M metagenome (GOLD analysis project Ga0207416, IMG submission 184107) | Iron sulfur acid spring bacterial and archeal communities from Banff, Canada, to study Microbial Dark Matter (Phase II) - Paint Pots PPM... ...
CGATCAAGATCAGCTGCGCCGCGCCCACCAGCCAACCCTACGACGCCGCGGCCGGCCCATCTACCCAGATACCAGCCGCCACCCGGGACGCCGGGCCCGCCACGCAACAGGGCCGCGCCAACGCTCGTGATGCCATGTAACGGCTGCCCGGGAAGGGCGGGTGTCTGGGTGGTCAGAACTTGCATGACGAGGGCGCGGTACTCGTCCTTGACGGGGAGCTGGTCGTTAATGTGCAGTCTGCGCCTGGTGGTGGTGGCCTGGGTTCCGGTCCGCGGGTCGGTGCCGGTTTTCTGGTAGTCCTGCCAGTGCAGGCCGGTCCCGCGGCGCTGCCAGTGCGGGATGTCGTTGAAGTTGATGCCGTGCTGGTAGAGCAGCTCGTTCTGCTGGGCGGTGCTGGCGCCCTTCATGTCGGCGGTGACCTGGCGGGCGGTGCGCCCGGCGTGCCGCAGCGTCCAGTAGCACCAGGTACTGAGCGCGGTGCGGGCAGCGTCGGCCTGCCGCCAGGCGAAGTAGTCCGCGACGTCGCCGGCGGTGGCGCCGATCCACACCCGGGAGTCGAAGTGCGCGGGCAGGCCTGCCGCGGCGGTGAACACGGCGGAGCAGATGCCCGCGCTGACCGAGACGAGCTTTTCCAGGCCGCGTCCGAACAGCTGGGACTGCGGCGGCAGCGCGACGGAGATCTCGTCGCTGTGCGTGCAGCCGTAGATGCCGCCGAACTCGGTCATCAGCGCGGTCGCCGCGGCGGTCATGTGCTGGCGCATCCGCTCGTCGTACGGCTTGGTGAAGTGCGCCTCGGTGAACGGGGAGAACCCGCGGCCGTCGGCCCGGATGACCGCCCATACGCCGGGCGGCACGGTCAGCGCGTGAAACCATTCGCGGGCCCGCTGGCCGGCGGCGAACTCATCAGCGTCCACCGGGAACCTCTGCCGGGCCCGGGCTGACCTCGAAGCCGCCGCTGCCGTCGAACCGTACGGTCAGCACGCCATCGAACCCGTCAGCAGTACCTGGTTGCCGTAGCCGCGACACCGTGCACATGACTCCAATCTCAGGGACCCGTGCCCGCCCGGTACGGGCCGCGGGGGCCACCCATGAGTTCGCCGTAGTGCTTCACCATGAACCACGAATGCCTGGGCTGCTCAGTTCACGGAACCAGGCCGCTGTGACGCGGCCCGGAGGGCTAGCGCTTGGGGCGCAGGACGTCGGTGTCGAGCCAGGCGCGCAGAGGCCCAGGGACGGTAACGGAGCCGTCGGGCTGCTGGTGCTGCTCGACAATGGCGGGCAGCAGGCGGCTGGTGGCCAGGCCGGAGGCGTTGAGGGTGTGGAGGTAGGCGGTGGGCTTCCCCTGCTCGGGGCGGTAGCGAATGTTGGCGCGCCGCGCCTGGTAGTCCCCGGCCCAGGACGCCGAGGAGACTTCCTTGTAGATCCCGATGGACGGCAGCCACACCTCGATGTCGTAGGTCAGGCGCATGCTGGCGCTCGCGTCGCGGGTGGCCAGCAGCGTGGTCTGGTAGTGCAGGCCCAGTTTCTCCACCAGCATCTGCGCGCGGCCGACCAGCTCCTTCAGTGCGTCCTCGGCCTGCTCGGGGGCGGTGAACTGGAACATTTCCACCTTGTTGAACTGGTGACCGCGCATGGTGCCACGTTCCTCGGTCCGGTACCCGCCGGCCTCCCGTCGGTAGCAGGGCGTATAGGAGAACGCCTTCACCGGCAGCGCCTCAGCGGGCAAGATCTCGTCGCGGTAGACGTTCAGGATCGCGGTCTCGGCGGTGGGCAGCATGAAGGACCTGCGGCCGCCTTCGCCTTCCTCGGCGATGTGATAAACGTCCTCGTGGAACTTGGGGAACTGCCCGGCGGCGAACCCGGCCTCCTCGGTGAGCATGTGCGGGGGCAGCAGGAACTCGTACCCGGCGGCGTAGTGCTCGCGGTTGAAGAAGTCGATCAGCGCCCACTCCAGGGCGGCGCCCTGGCCGGTGTAGAGCCAGTAGCCGCTCCCGCCGAGCTTGACCCCGCGGGCGTAGTCGATCAGACCCAGCCGGGTGCACAGTTCAACATGATCGAGGGGCTTGTCCCCGAGGTCGGGCTTGGTTCCCCCGGTATGGACGACCTGGTTGGCTTCCTTCCCACCGACGGGAGCGCGGTCGTCGGGCAGGTTCGGCAGTTCCATGAGCAGGTCGTGCAGGACCGTCTCGGCTTTGGTGAGCGCGCCCTGCATCACCGTGATCTGGTCGCCGAGCGCGGCGGCCTGCCTCTGCGCCTTGCTGGTATCGACACCGGACGACTTGAGCTTGCCGATTTCCTTGGCCTGCCGGTTCCGCTCAGCGCGGGCGGTGTCGACCTCGGTGGTGAGCTTGCGCCGGAGAGCGTCCGCTTCCAGGATCGGGTCCAGGTCAACATCGTCGGTGCGCTTGAGCAGGGCCGCCCGCACGTACTCCGGGTCAGACCTGATCAGCTCGATATCAAGCATCGTCCGTAGCCTCTTCGAAAGCGGTGGAAAGGCAGTAAGCCGGTTGAGGGCGCAGGCAAGCGGTCCGCTGGCTGGTCCCGGGTTCCGGTGTTCCCTGGTCTTGCGTGCCTGGTGCCTGCGACAGGTTGAGCCTATCCCGTGAGGGATTCCGGCAGAGAACTCTACGCCGGCACTGTGATCACACAGCGACCAATGCCCGTCGCGCGGGTCGCGCATGGACCGAGATGGGTCACCCGGGATTCATGTCGTTGAGGCCGTAGGTGGAGAAGCGCTTGCCTGAGCGGATCATACGCAGCGCCTCGCCTGCCTGCGGCATCAGCGGTGACGGCGGCCGGATGAGTGGTGACCACGCCAGCGCCGAGAACCTGGCCGACTCCAGGACGCGGGCGTGCCAGACCAGCGGCGGCAGGCGCCACGGGCCGCTACGACCTTCACGGCGTTCGCCGCGCTCCCCACGTAGCCGGGTTCGACGTCCGCGTCCGCCGCGGGCAGTCCCGCGGTTGCCACAGAAGATTATCCCGAACGGATTCGGCTTTCTCCGTCCAGCAGCCTGTCTGTCTCGGGCGTTATAAAGGGATGTGGGGCCGAATGCCGTTTCTTAAATGCCTTGGCGAGGGCGAACTCTGAGCCGTACCCGGTGCGCTGGGCGACGGCGGCCACCAGCAGCTGATATCGGGTGATGCCTGTGCGACGCTTAACTGGAACAACTTGCTGATCTGGTTACAGCGGGAGGGGCGGTGCAGATCACGATTCTGGGAGCGGGCCGTGTCGGCGCGACGGTAGGCCGGCTCTGGCACGCCGCCGGCCACGACGTGACGTTCGCGGCGCGGGACGCCGCCCGGCCGCGGGCACTGGCGGCAGAACTCGGGGAGCACGCACATGCGGCTTCGGTCGCCGACGCCGTGGCAGGCGCCGAAGTGGTGCTCGCGGCTGTCCCGGGTCCGGCCGTGACCGACGTGCTGCGGGCAGCCGGCCCGCTCGACGGCCGCGTGATAATCGACGCGGCCAACTCGTTCGGCCGGCAAGAGGTGACAATGCGGTCGCTGGCCGACGCGTTCCCGCAGGCGCGATGGGTACGTGCTTTCAACTCGCTCTCGGTGAGCATCATGGCGGACGACAACCACCGCAAGCCGCCCTGGGTCATGTTCCTTTCTGGCGATGAGGAAGCCAAGCCGGTCGTTGCGCAGTTGATCCGGGACGCCGGATTCGACCCGCTCGACCTGGGTGGCATCGACGACAGCCAACTACAGGACCCCGGCAGTGTGCTGTGGACTAACGTCCTCACTCACGATGAGGCGACAGCGCTCCTCGCGGCGGTAAAGTCCGGGGACACGGCCGCGGTCGATCAGTCGGCGCTGCGGACGCGGGCGCGCGAACTGGCCGCGCCGTTCGAGGAGTTCCGTGACCACGCACCGGACAATCCCGCGTTCTTCCTCGAGCACCTGTCACGCTCGGTTTTCGAGGCCGGGATCAGCTGGCGCGTGGTCGAGGCCAAGTGGGAGGGCATCCGGGAGGCGTTCCACGGCTTCGACCCGGTGCAGGTGGCCGCGATGCCACCCGGCGAGATCGCGGCGGTAGAAAACGACAGCCGCGTGATCCGCAACAAGGCGAAGATCCGGGCGACGGTGGGCAACGCGCGCGAGATCCTCGCCATCCTCGACGAGTACGGCAGCATCCGGGGCTATCTAGCGTCCTTCCCGGACGCGCAAGCGGCGGCCGCTGACATGCGGCGGCGCTTCAAGTTCCTCGGCGACACTGGCGTGTGGCGGCTGCTGACCAGCGCGTCGCGCGACAGCGGATGACCCAGCTGCTCCCGCGGGAGCGGCCCGCGTTGCCACCGGAGGAGGCTGGAAGCTCCCTGGATCCGGCGGACCGCACGATGCTCAACGACGAGGTGCGCCATGCACCTGTTCGGTCCCTCGGCCGGCGTTTCCCTCCACCCCTTCGACCTCGAAGGCCGGGCCGCGGTGGTCGTCCGCCGCGGGGAGGAGGTCGTGGCGGTGGCCCGCCTGGATGAGCGCGAAGGCCGGATCTATCACCTGCACACCTTCGTTCGCCCGTCGCTGGCGCGCTGATCCACGCCTGCTGTCACTTTTCTGGCGGCTATCCCGTCGTTGCATGACATGAACGCGCCCAACCCGAAAGACACGGGAACTGCCATGACCACCAGCAACCCGCAGCGGAGCGTCCTGGTGCTGGGCGCGAGCCAGCGCGTCCTCGACGAGGCCGTCGCTATTCTGCGCGACCTCGGCTATACCGCCCAGGGGACCAGCGACTTCTTCAGCGATATAACCGGACGGTTCGATATCGCCAACACCGACCTGGTCGCGCTGGGGCACCTAATCCCCTCTGACCGCAAAGCCGAACTCAAAGAACAGATCGGCGCCATCAACCCGCAAGTCATCTTCCTCGACCCCCCGCTGGCCGGCATCCCCGGCCTGATCGCCAGCCAGGTACAAGAGGCATTCACGGCTGACCGCCAAGACCCCACCCTGGCACCCGCCTACGCACCCGGCGACCGCTCAATCCGGCTGACCCTGGCGAACCCGGCCGCCGTCAAGGTAACCGTCTACTGGCGGACCGCACTCTCCCGCCAGACCCCAAAAGCGACTCGCTTAAGCCGGCGAGGCAATCTACAACTTCAGCATCGCCGCAGGACAATAACACTGACCACAGACACCGTGCACACGGGTTCTGGTGGGGACACCCTTGACGACTGGCCTTGCGGGATCATAGCGCCTGACAATCCCGCGGCGAGCTACATCGCCCCGCTCCGCCCATGGCGGTTAGAATGAAGTAGCGAAAGGAGTTGCGGTGCCCGACCAGGAGCTCATTAGCGAGGCTGAACGCGCTGAGCGCCAACGGCGGGTGGAGGACGCCATCCACAGCAACGAGATGGAAGGCCTGCACGTCAACGCCGATACCCTCGCCGACGCCGACGAATACGTCGCGGGCCGCATCGACTCCGACGAACTCGTGGCGCGGGCACGCGCCCGCTACGGCCTGGCCTGAGTCGCTGACTGGGCTGTTCCCCAAGGCCTGACAGCATTCCCTCACCGACATCAGACCAGGCGCGACTGCGATCGACCAAGCGCGGATCGTCGTGGAAGTCCTGGCTGGGCGGGCGCACCGCGGGCTCGCTGACCTGGTCGCGGTCAACGTCGCCACACTGATATTCCTCGCCACCTCGCAGCACACGCTCCCCGAGGCGCTCGCGCTCGCGCGAGGTGCTCGCAAGCGGCGCCGCCCTCTCCATGTTGCGTGACTTGGCCCGTCTCAGCGGCGGCAGCGTCGAGGCGATCCGTGGGTGGCTATGAGCAGATCATGTCGTCACGGTGGAAGACTTACCGGTTACTTACTACGATGTTGTACCGGAAGCAGTAGGAGGGATAAGTAGTGCGCCGATATTGACAGCAATCTTGGCCGTGGCACCCCTGGGACAGGTGGTTGCCCTCGGCGTTTACCGCCCTGATCTGGCTGCTGTCATTCCGGTTCGCACCCTCCTGGAAAAGAGTCCACGCTGCGCGGCAGAAGGCCTACCGCGTCAGCGCTGAGCGCGACGACTTCGCTACCGCTCTTGAGCATCTGGCGACCAGCCGTGACGCTTACTCGCCGATCATCACCTGAACGCCTCCTTGGTCACCGGACGATCCGCAGCCGCCCGAACTCGAACGCCGGAACGGCACGCTCAAAACGGTCTACATAAGAGAGCCTGCCGGGGCCGGACGACGCCCGACCCTGAATGAGGACAACACGATGATTACCGCAGGCACCCGGCTTGGTGCTTCCCATGACGCGCTCATGACCATCCTGTGCGACGCGCCTGAGCTGCGCGAAGGACCCGGACTCACCCAGATCCTCGAACTGCTCCGCGAGCGGCGGTCGATGGACCTGTCCGACCTCCTCCCAGCCGAGCAGGCAACACTGATCTCTGCCCGCTCCCGGGAACTTCTGCCGTCCGTCGGCGACCTGGCGTCGCGCCTGGCCACAGCCGATGTCGAGGGGCGCAAGCTGATCGTCAAGTTCGGGATTGACCCGACCGCCGCCGACGTGCACGTCGGCCACGCGGTGCCGATGATTATCGCCAGCCGGTTCCAGCGCATGGGGCACCAGGTCGTGTTCATCGTCGGCGACATCACCGCCAAGATCGGCGACCCCTCCGGGCGGACCGCCGACCGGCCACCGCTGACCGACGACGACATCCGCGCCAACATGGCCACCTACCGCGACCAGGTCGCCCCGTTCTTCGACTTCACCCGCGCCGACTTCCGGTACAACAGCGAATGGCTCGCCCCCATTACTCTGCCGGAGTTCATCGGCGTGCTGGAGAAGCTGCCTGTCGCCGCCTCCCTGCAGCGCGAGGACTTCCGCAGCCGGCTCGCGGCCGGCAGCGGCCTGACCATGGCCGAGCTGGTCTACTCCGTCGTCATGGCCCTGGACTCGGTCAAGATCACCGCCGACATCGAACTCGGCGGGCTTGACCAGCTGCTGAATATGCAGATGTGCCGACGGGTTATGGAGAGCGCCGGGCAGCAGCCCGAGATCGTCATCGCCACCGGCCTGATCGAGGGCACCGACGGCACCGGCGCCAAGATGAGCAAGAGCAAGGGCAACTACGTTGGCCTCGCCTCCGGGCCGAAGGACGTGTTCGGCAAGCTCATGTCCGCAGCCGACCGGCTAATGCCCGCCTACCTGCGTGCCCTCACCGAGCTGCTCGACCCCGAGATCGACCTCCTCGTGCAGCTCATGGCCGACCGCAAGATCCACCCGATGGGCATCAAGGCCCTGCTCGCCTCCGACGTGACGGCCGCCGTCCACGGCATCGGCCAAGCCGAGGCAGCCCGGGCCGGGTTCACCGCGCAGTTCTCCGCTAAGCGGTTCTCCGATACGCCGGGCCTGCCCGTCGTCACGCTGGCCGAGCACGCCGACTCAACCGTCGCCGAGCTTTTCGCCAAGGTCACCCGGCTTGTTCCCAGCCTGGGGCAGGTCCGGCGGGTCGCCGCGGGCGGCGGGCTGCGCCTGGTGACTGAAGTGCCCGGGAAAGACCAGGATTCGGCCCTCCTCACCGAGGCCGACGCGACGGTCACCCTGGGAAGCTTGCTGAAGACGCACGAGGCGGCCACGAATCAGCCTGGCGCGCGGAACTTCCTCAAGTGCGGCCGCTTCCTGATAGAGACCAAAAGATGACGATCCGTTAGAATCGGGCCATCTTGACCGTCGAGATCTCCGCATCCGGGGTTCAAATGCCAGTGCGCTCGCCTGTCGAACCGGCCTGGTGGACCAGCGACGCGGAGACGGAAGAGGGACGATGACGAACTTTCCCAGCTGGCAGGACGTCCGGGACGACGTTGTCGCCGGGGCGGGCGGGGAGGAGGCCGTCGCCGCGGCCCGGCACCGCAACCAGGCCTACATCGACGCCCAGTGCCTGGCCGAACGGCGCAAGGCACTCGGCCTGACCCAGACGGAGGTCGCCGAACGGATGGGAGTGACCAAGAGCCGGGTCTCCCAGATCGGGGGCAGCGGCCGCCGGTCCTTAACCTCGATGAGGGTGCGATGTCGTGAGCTATCGTGACAGGGCCCGTGCAGTTGAGGCAATCGCCAGGCGCACGCCCCCCCAGCCGAGAGTTCTGCGGCACTCGCCGCGGCGGCATGAGGCGGTTCGGTGTCGGGGACAGTCTCTGCGATCAGCACCATCAGACGACACAAATGCCAAGCCCGGGAAACGTCGTTACGCGCAAACGATGCGCGAGCGACACCGATCGGCTCCTCTCTGTCAAGGGGCGCCGGTATCAGCTGAGGATTTCCGCTTCTTCGAGGAGGTCGGGGTGGAGGCGGCTGCTGGCATCGAGGATCTCGATGCCGACGAGGCGGTCGTCTTTCCAGTCCAGGACGACGAACGCCTGCACGCCTTCGGGCGGGGTGGCGGGGATGCTGGTGCAGCCGCGGGTGAGCCGCTCGCCGGTGAGGTAGATGTAGGCGGCGTCGGCGGCCGCGTCGTAGGTGATCCGCACCCTTCGATTGTGCCTTGCCGGTCGCGCACGAACTGACGGCAGACCTGATCGGAGAGCCTGCGCTTGAGGCAGCGCAACGTCAAGACCAGCGCCTTGCGGCCAAGTGGTCCGGGTGAGTTTTCGACGTCGTCTCCATCCGGGTCTGCCGTGACTTGTGGACGCAGATCACCCAGATCTACGCCCATTACGGTGCTGACTGTTAGGCCCAGTAGAACCGCGTCGAACGGCGGATCTCGCGCGCCGACGCCGTCGTACCCTTCACAGGAGAAAAGAAGACCGGGGCCGCACTGCACGTCCCCCCAGCCAGGCGCCAACGTCTCCCAGTGTCGATCACGCTTGGGGTTGGTGCGGGCGCCAGGCACTGGTTCCCAACAGGGTGCGCCCTGCGCGCTGCCGGCTTTGATGGCCAGGTGCACGCAGTCGCGCCTTGGCCGGCGCAGGAACCAGATATCCGCGTGTGTCGATATATATTGAGCCTGACCGTTAGGCTAGCGGCGAGGCGCCGATATATATCGGCAATGCTTGAGGGGAGGGCCGCCATGCCGACTCTGGCGGGCCACGAGGAACCCCTGTCCGAGCGTGTTTCCCGCTTTGTCACGGGGGGCGAGTCGTATGAGGTGGAGTTCAAGGGCGAGGGCCGCGCGCCGCTGAACGACGGCGACTTGGTTGAGGCGGTGGTCTGCCTGGCCAACGGCAGCGGCGGGACTTTGCTTATCGGCGTGGAGGACGACGGGACGGTGACCGGGGCCCGGCCGAGGCACGAGTCCGGGCGGACGGATCCGCTCCGGGTCCAGGCCCTGGTCGCCAACAACACCCAGCCGCCGCTCGCGGTGACCGTGGCTGTCATCCAGGTGAGCGGGCAGGAAGTCCTGGTTGTCGAGGTCCCGGACAGTCCCCGGGTGGTCGGCACGACGCGGGGTACCCATGTACGGCGTGCGCTGGCAGGAGACGGTACCCCGGTATGCCTGCCTTATCACGCGCACGAGATGCTCGCCCATGAGGTGGACCGCGGTGCGATGGACTGGGCCGGCCTGCGCGTCGCAGGAGCGGAATGGCCGGATCTCGACCCGCTTGAGTTCGAGCGCCTCCGGCAGATGGCCGGCAATGCCGGCGACGGTGCAGACCGGGTGCTCGGCACGCTGTCGGACCGGGAGATCGCTAGTGCTCTGGGGTTCACGCGTCTGGGTGCCGAGGTGACCACGGGCGGCCTTTTGCTGTTCGGCAAGCCGGAGGCGATCCGCCGGTTCCTGCCCACGCACGAGGCCGCCTTCCAGGTCCTGCGCGGTCTGGACGTAGAGGTCAACGACTTCCTGCCGTATCCGCTTCTGAGGGTGTCCGAGGAGATGCTCAGCAGGTTCAGGGCCCGCAACTCCGAGGAGGAGGTCAGCTTCGGGCTGCTTCGCGTGGCCGTCTCGGCTTACTCGGAGACTGCCTTCCGGGAAGCCCTGGCCAACGCACTGGTCCACCGCGATTACACGCGGCGCGGGGCCGTGCACATGCAGTGGGGCGAGGACCAGCTGGAGATTTCCAGCCCCGGCGGGTTCCCCGCGGGCATCCGGGTGGACAACCTGCTCGTCGCGCCGCCGCACCCGCGCAGTCCGCTCCTTGCCGACGCTTTCAAGCGCGCCGGGCTTGTTGAGCGGACGGGCAGGGGGGTCAACCGGATGTTCGCCGAGCAATTGCGCGTCGGCCGTCTGGCACCCGACTACGGCAGGACCTCCGCTGACCACGTCGTCGCCATCCTGCCCGGCGGCCCCGCGAACATGTCCATGACGAAATGGGTGCTGGAACAGGAAAACTAGCAGGGCGCCCCGCTTCGCCTCCAGGAACTCCAGGTACTCACCGAACTCCTGCGCGAACGCCAGATGACGACCACCGAACTGGCCCAGGTCGTGCAGCGCACCGACGCCGAGACCAGGAACCTGCTCGCCCGCATGGTCGAACGAGGCTGGGTCCAGCCGCGAGGCGAGGGCAAGTCACGAAACTGGCACCTGTCCGCAGCGGTCTACCGGGCGCTCGACTCGCCCTCCGGCTACGTCCGCGTGCGCGGCTTCGAACCGCTCCAGCAAGAGCAGATGATCCAGCAGTACGTCCAGGCACACGGCCAGATCACCAGGAACCAGGCTGCCGAACTTTGCGGACTCAGCCCTGACCAGGCTAGCCGCGTCCTACGCCGGCTAGTCGCAGCCGGCAAACTGGCCCACCACGGAGAGAACAAGGGAAGGGTCTACACGCTCCCAGCCAGCCCAGCCCATTGACGCCGCCAACCAGTCCAAACCCACACGGTAAATGAACATGGTGACCGTCACCAGCAGTGACAGCAGCCCAGTTGCCATCCTCACTTAGAGTGCGCCTACCGAATACGCTCGCAAGCTGACCAGTGATCCGTGGTGTGTAGGAGGCGTCCAGATCATCCAGTTCGGCGTGCTGAGGCAACCTCGCGAGAGTGCATAAGGGAGCGGTCTGCAAGACCGTCGGCTTGACGCATGAGGGACATGCGGGACGTCCGCACTGTCGTCTTCGGTGCACTCAGGGGCCGTTTAATGGCCTATGCCTAGAATTGACCAGGCTCGATCGAGGCGTAACCGTTCTGGGAGCGGCCCAGGAACCGCCCTGGGAGTCGTTCTGGGAACGAGCCCCGTAACCGTTCTGGGAGCCGTTCTGGGATGCTTGCGGCTGTTGGCCGGAAGAACCGCCGCCAACTCCAAGTCCCAGAAAAGTTAGGCGTTCGCTAGGAGTTGAGCAGGAACCGTACCAGGAACAGGCCCCGGAACCGTCCTGGGAACTGTTCTGGGAGCCGCCCCGGAACTGCTCCAGGGGAACTGTCCCGGGAGCTGGCTCTGGGAGCCGTTCTGGGAGCCGTTCTGATGCTTGCGGCTGTTGGCCGGAAGAACCGCCGCCAACTCCAAGTCCCAGAAAGACCGGTCGTTTGCTGGCAACTAGCGTGCATCTGTCCCGAAGGACGCAGATCATCCGCTAGGACCCTGAACTCGCACCCAAGCTCAGGTCGCTAGGCGACCCTGCTAGCAGGGTGTCGCCTCACTAGCTATACTCCAAGTCCAAGCAAGGCTAGGATTTGGATTAGGGATGCCATGAAGAGGCCCGTGCCGCCGCCAGCCATAGATGAGATCCTCAAACGTCTAGGGGAAGACGACAATCAACGTCTCCTTATGGTCCTGTCAAGTGTTAGGGACCTACAGGATGAGGAGTACCTGCCGTGGGATAAACTCCGATTCAAGACGCCTCCAGAAGGACTCTCACACGAAGAGTGGTGGGCAACAGTTAAGCTAGCCCGGACCTCTTCTAGCCGTCGGCTCCCGCTGTTTGCTGCGGACGGGACCCCTTTCTCTTACTCGCTTCCAGATGATATTTTGCGTATGACAGAGGAGATTAGCCGACGCGCGAGCGGTATCATCGCCGTGCCGGAACCAGTTACGAATCCGGCAACTCGCGATCGCTATGTCGTCAACTCCTTGATCGAAGAAGCCATCCGGTCGAGCCAGCTAGAAGGCGCGTCGACTAGCCGGAAAGTCGCCAAGGAAATGATTCGGTCTGGACGACGCCCTAAAGACCGTAGTGAACAAATGATTCTTAATAATTATAACGCCTTGCAGCGCGTAATTGAACTCAAGGATGTGGACCTTACGCCTGAGCTAGTATGCGAACTTCATCGCATAGTTACTGACGGAACGCTCGACGACCCCGGAGCCGCTGGGCGTATACAAAGTGATGTAAATCCGGCCGACCGTGTGGCTGTGTGGGGATGGGGTTTTGATGGAGAGGAACAAATCCACATACCTCCACCCGGTGAACAACTGGAAGAGCGTTTGGCCAATCTTTGCCGCTTCGCGAACTCGCGGGACAAAAAACCGTGGATGCAACCAGTCCTCCGGTCTCTAAGCCTGCACTTCATGATGGGCTATGATCATTATTTCGAGGACGGAAACGGAAGAAGCGCACGAATAATTTTCTACTGGAGCATGCTAAGGCATGGCTATTGGTTGACGGAATTTCTGTCGATCTCAAATATTCTTGCTGGAGCACCTACGAAATACGCACGGTCTTACCTTAATACCGAGCAGGACGGCGGAGACCTTACCTACTTTTTTATCTACCACCTCGGGGTCGTGATCAGATCCATCAATGAACTCGACAAGTATCTCGCGCGCAAGGTTGAGGAGCTTAGGGAGACGCGAGTTCTCCTGTCGGCAGTTCCGGGCGAGTACAACCACCGACAGTTGGCACTTCTTGAATTGGCTATTAAAGATCCAAGCGCAATTTTTACAATTGAGTCGCACTCGCGGAGCCATAGAGTCTCGTACGAAACAGCGCGTAACGATTTGCGAGATCTAGAATCTCGGTCGCTGTTGCGACAGTCTAAATCTGGCAAGAAGTTTATATGGCGACCAGCAGAAAACTTGGCATCTATAATTCGCCAAGCCCAGTTGGCCGAGAAAGCTACGTAATGGAATTAACGCATTTCCTCTATCCGCAGAAAATATTCGCTTCGATGGCTGTCGCGCGTGTCCCCACCGATGACCAGGACCAGCGTTCGCGCCAGTCGACCGGCCAGGCCGGGACATAATCGATTTAACGCGAGCCCATCCGGGCTTCTGTGCCAAATGCACGCCGAAACAGGGCGGTCCGGTGGCGGCGATGCAGGTCAGTACATGTTCGCGGGCGGTCCGTAAAGCCGCCCTCTTGGCGGTTCCAGTGCTAATGCCCCAGAACGGCCTGTTCTGTGCGCACCAACTGAAGAACGGCGAGTATTCTCGGGGCGCGCCGATCGGCGGGTCCGCGCGCGGGTCACCGCGTGGCCGGCCTGCGCGCTCTGTGGCCGTCGACGTCGCCCGCTGGGCCGGGCAAGCCTGGTGACCTCGCCCGCAGCGGGGATCTGCGGCGGCCGGCTTGGCAGTGGTTTCTTCGTCCCGTTGTTGCGGTGGTCGAGGTGACGTTGCGTGGAGTGCCCGGATGTACCAGCGTTGGCTGCGTGCGGTCAGGCGGGCGGGTAAAGCAGTTTGCCATCCGGGTTGTCTCGGATGAGTACCTTGATCTATATATCCTGGCTGTGGCTGCCCTGCCGTTCACTGTGTTGGGTTTCGTCGGAATCGCCGACATCAAGGTGCTGGCATCAGCCATCTTGGCACTCCTGGTGATCCTCGCATTTTCCCAGATCAGGTCACGGCGGCATGTCGCTGACATCGCAGCGGCTCAGCACTCTGACCCGCTGTCGATCTTCCAGACAGAGTTCCCAGGTGATCTTGAGACCAGGCGTGGCTCCGCGTCCAGTTTGCTGCTTATCGGCATGACGATGACCAGGACGGTACAAGGCGGCTCGCTCACGGTGTTGCGCCAGGTGCTGCGGTCAGGCGGGAAGATCCGTGTTCTGCTGACCGACCCGACAGATGACGCGCTCATGCGCGCGGCAAGCGAGCACAGCCAGCGCGGCATCACGGCTGACCGGTTCAAGAGGCGAGTCGAGAGCACACTCGAGGAACTCGCGATGCTGCAAGACGCCACCAGCGGTGATCTTGAGATTCGCGTAGCGCCGTTCATCCCGCATATGGGCATCAACGCGATCGACGTCGGGAACCCTGACGGCCTGATCGTGCTGCAGCATTATGAGCACAGGTCAGCCAGCGAGTCCGCTCCGGTCTTCAGCCTCAGGCCCGCGGACGGCTTCTGGTATGAGCACTTCGCCGCCGAGGCAGAGCGCCTGTGGCAGGACGGAGCTCCGTGGCCGCTCGCCCCTGCCGTGGCGGTGCGGAGGTCGTCTCGTCCGTCATTCAAAGAGGAGTTCGGGTCCGAACTGGAACTGAGCATGGATAAGGCCCAGGAACTGCTAATTACCGGCGTCACCCGGAACACGCTGATCACTAGCAGCTATCACAAGTTTGAGAACCGGCTCAGGAACGGCTGCCGCATCCGCATGCTCCTCATGGACCCTGCGTCCGACGCTATCGTCGTGGCCGCCGAGCGCTACTACGCGGACAGGACGCCAGACAGCATCCGCGAGCGCGTACGCCACACGCTACGGCTCCTAGCCGAACTGGAGCGCTCTGCCGGCGGTGAGCTGTCCGTACGCCTGACATCCCACCCCCTGGCCATGGGCACGATCGCTGTGGACGGCAGCCCAGGTGTCCGCTCTGAGGCTTCAGCCCTGTTCGTCGAGTACTACACATACGAGGCGCAAGGCGAGCCGAAGTTCGTTCTCCAGCCTGCCGATAGCCAGTGGTTTGAAAACCTATATCAAGAAGCCGAAGCTCTCTGGGGCAACGCGAACGCACACAACCTGGCCCCGTGATACGCAACCCGGCCGCTAACTGACAGCGCAAGTCAACCGGATCTGAGCCGTCTAGCCCAGCAATCTCGCACAACTGCAGTTACCGGGATCTCACGTGACGACCGCGGACCGGATGCAGTCGCTGAGCGTGACCGGAAAGCCGAACCACCGAGTTCCTGATCGCCGAGTATTTGAGCCTCGTCGGGAGTCAGCATCTGAGGCAAGCGCAGATTAGCCAGTTCGGACCGCTCAGAACCCGGCAGACGCGCAGAGGAATCGGAGGCAGTCCTCGGGTTGACGCGGGCCAAAGGGTAACTGGATGGTTCCTAATCGAGTTCACGCGTGATCTCATGGTCCTTGCTGCTGCGGAGGGTCATGACTTTGCCAGCGACCTCTTTGAGCAGGAACAGCTCTCGAGCCTGGCAGGTGGGACATAGTTCGACTGACGCGATGGGTGACAGGGAGATGGGGGCAGCGGACGAGGGGCCTTCTACGTAGATACGGCCCGGCGTTAGCGGTTCGATGCTGAGGCGTTCGAATGGTTCCCATTCTGGGTGGCTGCCTCGAAGTCGCTGACCGATCAGTCTGAAACCTGAGCCTGTGTATTCGCATCGCTCGACCAAGTTCCAATACAGGCCGGAAAGCCAACTAACCGACACTAGGGCGGAGACGACCGTCGGCTCTAGCTGTGCGACTTCTCCCTCTAGTTCATGGAGTGCGTGCACGCCGTACTCGTGGCGAGCCTCGTTTCTGATGGTCAGGATTGGGGTTAGCAAATCCGGACCGAGCGTGCCCTCAAGTTCCCTCAGCTCAGGTACCTCTCCATTCGTGAGTAGATCTTGGATGATCCGATTCCATGTACCGAACGTTCCGCCGCCGTTACGGAAGCGGTCGCGCATGGTTCTAGTGAACCGGCCTTCCCTGCGGATTAGGATGGCGAGCGCGAGGACACCCAGGGATCGCGCCACGCTTTCGCCGAGCTTTAGGAGCGCGTCCTTGCGTTCGGCGGGGGAGGCTGCGATGCGGTATTGCCGGGCCAAGCCAGCAATGTGGTGTGGATAGCTCCACTCGGCCCGCCATACCGGATCCTCGAGAGGACGGACGAGTTCGCCGATCAGGCGAGCTTCAGAGGCTCCGGCCTGCGCTGCGCGGCGGGCGTCTTCGATGTCGGTCGTGGACTCGCGGAAGACATTAGGCAGGATCTTCGACATTGTGCTTGAGAGTCCGATCCGTCCGGCATACAGGTCAGCGAGCAGTTCGTCGAACTCCGGATCCAGGACGGCATCGACGGGGACAGGTATGTCCATAGAGATCCGCTGGTTGAGGCCATACTCGCTGCTCTTGCGCGTATTGAGCCATTCGCAAAGCGTTAGTCCACGGTGACGCAGTGGGCGGAGCACCGTCAGAGTTGTCAGCGCTTCACCGAATCCGGAGGGGAGCACCCGCCAGTTCGCCAAGTAACCGACGATATCGCCGTCCATGCAGGGGGCCACGAACCTTCCGGCACGATCGAAGGACTCCAGTTCGGGGAGGTCCGCTGCGGTTTCCACGGTTCCCAGGTTGGCTGCGGTCAGCAGCGGAATACCGCGGTCGGTTCGCTCGGAGACCGGCCGAGGGCGTACCTGCCTAGCCACCCTGGCCAGCGGGCCGAACCCAACGGCCCACTGGTCGGCGGAGAACAGGGCTGGCCGGATCTCATAACCGATCTGGGCGGATTCGGTGTCAGTCCAGGCGTCGGGGAACTCGGGTGCGATCTCGCGCCGCATGAAGTCAACGATGCTCTCACCCAACGGAGCCTTTGCGTGGGAGCGCAGGTCAGGGTCGGGTATCAGCGCACCGTTTGGGTCTCGCTGGAGTTCGCCCGTGCTGTCGACAATGCCAATGGCGCGGAGGACGGCCCTGCGAAGCGCAGGCGTCAGCGTGTCGTCTGCTGTGCCCGCTTGCGTGAGAGCCGATGACAGGCGGGCTTCGAAGGCGACCCGAGTCGGCCAAGTCTCCCCCGAGAGTGAGCGCAGGACGGGCAAAAGAGCGCTTCCTGCCGGGGAGCGTCCCAGAGTCCTGGTCTCTTCCAGTTGAGCGATGGTTGCGTCGGTTACAGCGAACCGCAACCTGAGCGGTCGATCGATGACGACGTGCTGGTAGCCGAAGTAATCGACAGGAAGCAGCCGCGGCGCGGCAGATCCGGTGTTGGTGGACCCGTCTGCCGCTTGGGCATACAGCCGGGTAATCTCCACAATCTGGTCGTCGCTGATGTACTGCCGCTTGTTCCCGAAGGGCTTGCGCAACGTTGAGCAGTACGCGCGAGCGTTGAGCACGATCACCTTGTCCTTGTTGATCGCACCTTTTCGGTTTGACAAGAGCCACAGGTATGTTGGTATTCCGGTATGAGGGAAGAGCTGGTCAGGCAGCGCGATGACGCCTTCCAGGAGGTCGCTCTGCAAGATCCAGCGGCGGATTTCCGACTCTCCCGAGCCCGCCGCACCGCTGTACAGCGGAGAGGCGCTGAAGATGATGGCGATCCTAGATCCGACCTCGTCGACAGGATTCATGTGCGCGATCATGTGCTGCAGGAACAGGAATGAGGAGTCATTGACCCGCGGGAGGCCAGCGCCGAAACGGCCGGTGAGGCCTAGTGTGTCGGCTTCATGTGTTACTTCCGCTTGGACACTCTTCCACCCTGCCCCGAACGGCGGGACGGCTGCGAGGTAGTCGAAGGTCGCTCCTGCATACTGGTCTTGGATTAGCGAGTCTCCGAGGGCGACAGCACCTGGGTCGGCGCCCCTCAGCAAGAGAAGCGAGCGGGCGATCGAGCAGACTTGCGAATTTATTTCCTGTCCAAAAAAATGCGCGGGAGCAGGGTTCTGGGAGGTGCGGAGGTATGACTCGAAGGCGGAGAACAGCCCGCCCGTCCCGCAGGCCGGATCATAAATCCGCACCTCTGTGGCTGCGCGGGACGTTACCTCCCGGTCGGGATTGAGTAGCAGGCTAGCCATCAGGCTGGTGATATCCGGCGGGCTATAGTGCTCACCCGCTGACTCCCCTCCGAAGTCCTCCATGACAAGCCGCACGAGTTGCTCGAAAAGCTGGCCCATCTGCTCGGCAGTCACCGCAGAAGGTCCTAGATCGAGGGCCGCAAAATCGTCCATCACATGCTGCAGCACCCCTGCATGCTCAAGCCGCAGGATAGTGCCGTCCAGATCAAGGAGTTCCAGCACCCGCGCCGAATCGGACGGCGAGCCGTGGATGACTGTCAGCAGGTGATCGCTGAGACGCGCCGCAGGGTCCGAGGTCCTGTGCGCGAGGCCGAATATGCTGCTGCTGGCGTCAGCATGCTCCAGGCAGTCCAATCGGCGCAACACCGTAAACGGCAGTAGGACGCTGCCGTATTCGCTTGCTTTGAACGAGCCTCGAAGGGCATCAGCAATGGACCAGATGAGTCCAGCCAGTTCCTGAGGTTCACTCACGATAGTCCCCGGTTACGCCTCGCTGCTCGGGCAAGATCATCAACCACCTCTCCGGATCAATAGCTGACTCGGCATCTCACCCATGTGAAGATCTCCGCCACCGAATGATCTCATCAGTCATCGAGCCGATCATCCCGCACCGCCGTACCTACTGTCACAGCCGCGAGCCATCGCAGCGCGCATCGACCAGTTATGGGCGAAATCATCGGCTGTGAATCGGTCAGCCGCAGTCGTCCAGAACGGCGGATATTTCGCGCGGCGGGGTGCCTGGAGCGACAGCCTACCCGCACCACCGGGCATAAGGTTGTCGACTCCATGAGTGACTGGCTATACATGAATCATGTCGGCCAATACTGATTCAGGGAGGGGGGCTCGATGACCTCAGAGGCTGGAGTGCGGGTTGATCATGCCCGTGCTGCGGCGGGACTTGGCCAGCGCTGGCGGACTTGACCGGCATTTCCCAGCCGACCCTGTCCCGGATCATTTTCGGGGGACCGGACGGTGAAGACGCCCGAACTAGCAGCCATCGCGTGGTCGACCGGGGCAGTGGTCACGGAACTGGCCGGTTCGGGGAAGGTCGCCGACCGCGCTCAGTGCGCGCCGCGCGCCAGCGCCGACTCGGACATGCAAGCCATGCGCAAGGCACTGCTGCACTTCCTCGAACTGGACGAATACTTGTCCGGGCAGGCGGTCCGGGAAGCAACCTGACCCACGAGAGCCGGGATCAGTGTCAGCAGAAGCAGAGGGCATCGAACTGGCTGCGAGGTTCCGCCGTGTGCACCATCTCGGGGAGCACTCGCCCGGCGACCTGGTGGCTATCGTCGAGCAGGCGACCGGCATCAACGTCGCCGTGCTCGACGCGGGTCCCGACGAGCACGGCACGGCAGTACGCGACCCGGCCCGCGGGACCGTCTTCATCGGGGTCCCGCGCACGCGGAACCCTATGCGGCGCAGCGCGCTGGCCCATGAACTCGGCCACGTGCTGTCCGGGGACTGGGCTGACAGTGACGCAACCACCTGGAGTGGCCGCAGCCCGGTGGAGATCCGAGCCGACTCGTTCGCACGGCACCTACTGGCCCCTGTTGACGGCCTGCGCGGTTTCCTCGGGACGCGCCGCCCCGCCGGTGCTCTCAACGGTCGTGCAGCGGTTCCTTGTGTCACCGCAGATTGCCGCGATCGCGCTGGAGCAGGCCGACTACATCGACGAGGTCACCAAGCGCGACTGGATGGCGCTCACCGCGCCATACCTGGCAGCCAGATTCGGGTGGAGCGACCAGCACCAGGCACTGCAGGCAGACTCAGACCGGCGCAGGGCACCGCAGCGACTGCTCGCCCACGCGATCGCCGACTATACAGAAGGCTTCCTGCCCAGGCAGGCAATCGGCACGCTGTGCGGCATGCCCCTTGACACCGTCTTGGCAGAACTCGAAGAGGCGGGCGTGACCCCGATAGAACATCCCGTCGCGCAGCACCGTTCCGGTGGTCGCGTCGCGGTCGGCGGACGGGGTCGGTGCCCAGAGCAGACGACCAGCGTGTAACGCTTACTCCTACACGCGCGAACTTCTTTCGGAAGTACCGCATACCGGCAAGGCATGACTCCTGAGCTCGGATCTCACGGGAATTCCTGATATCGGACTATCGTTTGTCATTCCTTCGCTTCTCGAGAGGAACGAAGTCGTGGACTCCCTGGTCGCGTGCGACGGACTGCCTTCCCAGGAGGTCACAGGCGCGCCGGCGCTCGTGTGCTCGTAGGCCGACTTGGACGCGACGGGCCAGGCTGCTGCGCATGCGGTTCGCTGGGGCCGGTCAAGGCTGCCGCTATCGCGGGTGGGTCGGCCCCAGGGGGTCTAATCGACGGAGACCGGCCGTTTCGAGGCGCTGATCCGGACTCCGGCCGAAGTGCCACGTGCCCACTTCTCTGAAGAGCCGCGCATGCTCGCGCATGGCGGTAGAGAGCCGTTCGGGCCCTGCCGCGGCCAGATCTGCCAGGACTGATACGCGACGGGCATTCTCTGGGGAAAGGTCGGCGGGGTGCTCCGGCGGGGTGAACATCGCGACGGCGAGTCCGAGCGCGGCAAAGGGGGCCTGGTCGAGGTAGCGGCTGCCGCCCGTGCCGCACAGGTACGTGGCGGCCCCAACGTCACGCGTGAGGTCGACCAGCCGTTCGGAGCGGCCGACGCGGGCCGGGATGCCGTTGCGAAGCCGAGGATCAGGTCCAGGACCTCGGATCGGTACGGCGCGCGGGCGATGCCTGGTCACTCCTTCATGAGGCGGCTGTCGTACCCGGCGGCGATCAGCCGCTGGTAGGCGTCCGTTACGTCGGCAGGGACGTCCTGGGCGATGGCGAACCCCCGTACGGAGTATTCGATGACGCGCTGGAGGTCGCCGACGAGCATGTCGATGACGAGCTTGTCGTCGCCGATGGACTTCAGGTACTCGCCGAAGGAGATGTCCTCCGACGCGCACACCGGCTCGGCTTCGGGCCATGCCTTGCGGATGGTGGCGTAGGCGCGGCGCTGCATGTAGGGCTTGGAGATCAGCATCACCGAGGTGACTCCCGGCGGCGTCGAGCGCGTGGTGGGAGTAGCTGATGTTCTGCCCAGTGTTGGCGGCGCGCGGTTCGATGATGATGGCGCCGGCGGGGACGCCGAGGGCGGTGGCGTGCTCGGCGTAGTGGACGGCCTCGCCGCGCGGGAACCGAGCCACCGTGGTGGGGCTGTTGCCGCCGGAGAACACCAGCACCGGGAACAGCCCTGCCAGGTAAAGGTCGGCGGCGAGCGTCGCGACTCCCAGGTCGTGGCTGCCCAGCCCGATCCCAGCTAAGCAAGGCCGTAGCTGGTGGCTGAGCTGGTGGTAGTCCCAGATCAGCTTCGCGTCGGCGTGGTCCTGCCTGCTCTCGGCGTTTGCGGTGCTCAATGGGTTCCTCTCTGCCAGGGCATCACCCACCGGGCTTCGGCGAGTGCATCCGCGCGGACGGACTCGATGGATCGGAGCTGGTGGGACAGCCCAGTGCGAGCCGAGCGGTCTCCCGGAGGGCCAGTCCCTGGGCGCGAGTGCTGGTGTCGGAGAGCAGGGTATGGGCCTGAACGGTGGACAGGCGGACCGGAGGCTGAGCCAGCGCCCGGGCGTTCCGCCTGAGACTTGGCGTGTATGTGCTCGGGGCGGGAGTTACCACGAATCGTTCGGGATGATGGTTTGATCTCCGCCTTTCTCCTACTTTCTGAAACCGGATGACTACTGCGGGCGCATACTTTTGCTGTGGGCGGGTTCGATCGCGGGGTTGACCGTGACAACGGGTCTGAGCGTGACAGGCCGGCGGAGGCAGAGGCTCTCGGCGACGGCACCGTGCGGGGCGGCGAGCCCCGCATAGCCGTCGAGACGGGGACGCGGGGCGAGGCATACGCCGACTTGCGGCAGATCGATGAGTCAGGATGGGACCGGGCCCGTAGGTACGAGGCACCGCACGGCGAGCTGGCGAAGTTCCGGACCGAGCGCGCCGGGCTGCCGGTAGTCAGTTCCGGGGAGGCGGGCCGCTACGTCGAGCGGCACCGTGCCGGGCGGCCCTGGCTGGTGGTAGCGGAGCGCGCCTCGCCGGAGGCGGCGCGGATCATTGTGGCAGCCGACCAAAGCGGCGGGCACGGGCACATCAGGCACGAGGGCTGGGTAACGGAAGAGGCGAACATGCGCCGCGTCGCCTACCTGGAAGACCCTGCTCAGCTCGACCCCGACAAGCGCCGCCGCGGCATCGACGGGCTTAAGGCTGGCGGACATGTTCATCGCTGTGGGACCATCTCGACGCGGTTCACCAACCCGGATGCCTTCGCCACCGCCCTTGCCCAAGGGGCCGGGCATGCGCGCGTCCGTGAGGCGCTGGAGCAGCCCTTTGACCCTGACCGCAAACCTAGGGAGGTGCAGGTCCCCATCGCGGACCTGCTCGGCCCGGACGGTTACCGGCACTGCACGGGCTGGCGGCTGGAGACGGTGGGGGGCAGCATGAGAAGGGCGCGCGCGGATCGCGATGCCTGGCGAGCCGCCTGGGCGGATGGCGTGCCTCCTGGCGTCCCCGAACCGCAGGCCAGGCCTGTAGCGACGTTCGAGGGCGGGTCGGTCATTTTTGCCTTCGGGCACGATCACGTCCGGGGACGGTACGAAATCGCGACGATGTTCCTTCGTCCGCGCGAAAGCGACCTCGGCTAAGGAGGAGCGCCATGGCGTCTTTTTACTGGGAAGCAAATCCCGATGGGCCGTTCGCGACGCTGATCGCCGTCGCGGCGACCTACCTCGAACCTGAGAACTACGACATGGAATCCCTGCGGCGTCTGGCGATGAGGCCCGGCGACCGAGAGATGAGTGTCTTTAAAGAAGAACTCCGCGAAGCGATCCGCGATCCAGGCCAACTGCCGGGCGACGAACTCTTCCGCCATGTCGAATACGACGACGGAAGCGACGAGGCCTTCCTGCGACGGCTCTGGCGAGACCTCTACGGCGACGAACCCGTCATCGCGCCCGGACCGCCCTCAACAACGTGCTGAAGGGCGAGAACTCGGTGCCGTCGCCGAGCCGAAGTAGGAGGAGGTCTCGCAGACGGATTCCATGCGACAGTCGAGCTCGGGCGTCTGGGTGCACGGGCCGCTACCAAGCATGCGGGCATGGGCGTAGTTGCGGAGGTGGGCTGTACCATACCTGTGGTCTCATAGCCGACGAAGGGATGCTGGCCCGGCCACAGCAGGGCTTCCCATCGACATCACCAGCGGCGCCACCGTCGCCGGGGCCCCGGAGTCACTCACAGCGGACGCAGATTGCTGCGCAGGTTGGCTCATACGCGATAGGAGTCATTCGGGTGGCAGCGGACTCCGGCGCGTTCAGCAGCCGGGACGCTAGTCGCCAGTTGGCTCCAAGACTGCTCTAGGCGCGGAGTTACATTTGGCGTACCTGGGTGCGCCAAAGACCGCCACGGAAAGTGCTTGCCAGAGCGCGCTGGGCAAACCGCAGTCTCGGTAGGCTACCTTCAATCACGCGATACGGAGGTGACAGTTGACAGGGCGCCTGAGCTTGTCGTGGGTGAACAAAGACCTGGCTCTCATGATGGCCGACGATGGCGGCTATCGGTGGGTTGAGCGTGAAGACCCGGATGTGACCGCGGTCCGTCTCCTGGAGGGTGGCGACCGGGTCGGAGAGGTCACGGGCACGCCGGCGGACAATCTCCTCATCCAAGGCGACAACTATCACGCCCTGCACGCGCTGGCTCGCATACCGGAGTACGCCGAGCAGTACCTCGGCAAGGTCAAGCTCGTTTACATCGATCCGCCGTTCAACACCGGCCAGGCGTTCGAGCATTACGACGACTCGCTGGAGCACTCGGTCTGGCTCGGCATGATGCGCGAGCGCTTGCTCCTTATCCGCGAGCTTATGGCTGCCGACGGGTCGTTGTGGGTTCACCTGGATGACGCGGAAATGGCATACTGCCGGGCGCTCTTGGACGAGGTCTTCGGGCGGAGAAACTTCATCGGCACGGTGATCTGGCAGAAGATTCACGCGCGAAACAATTCAGCGCAGCATATCTCGGCGGATCATGACTACATCCTCTTGTACGCACGGGATAAGACGGCCTTGACGCTGGGCCGTGTCGACCGTACAGAACTCAGCGACTCTGATTTCTGGAATCCCGACAACGACCCCCGGGGCCGGTGGCGCCGTTCCGACCTGACGGCATCCCACGAGTACTCCGAGAAGTACGAAGTCACCGGCCCGTACGGCGATCCCTTCGTCCCCAGGGAGAACCGCTGGTGGTCGGTGTCCCGGGAGACGTTCGAGGCACTGCGGGCCGACAACCGCATATGGTGGGGGGTGAGCGGCCGGACCTTTCCGTTCAGGAAGCGGTTCGAATCCGAGCTCGGCGGCCTCGTCCCTACCACGATCTGGCTTCACGACTTCGTCGGTGACAACCGCGAGGCGAAGGGCGAGCTTACACGGCTATCCAACCGGTCGGAAATCTTCTCCACACCGAAGCCGGAACGGCTGATGAAGCGCATAATCGAGCTCGCAACCGAGCCCGGGGACATCGTGCTGGACTGCTTCGCAGGTTCCGGGACAACAGGAGCGGTCGCTCATAAGCTTGGGCGCCGCTGGGTGATGATGGAAAGCTCTCCGGCCACTGTCCGCACCTTCACGAAGCCGCGCCTTGAGAAAGTCGTCAATGACCAGGACGACGGCGGCATAACCCAGGAGACCGTCGAGGAGTTCGAGGGGGAACTGCCGGACGAGGTGGCCCCCAGCGACGTCCGGCGCACCGCGGCCGTCCTTGGCAAGTTGCTGGAGACCGGGGCGTTCACGGACATCGACGGCCTCGACGGCGCCGGAACCAAGGCCGTTCTCGGCCTACTCCGTTCACTCGGCCGGACCAAGAAACGGGTCGTGAGGCACTGGTCCGGCGGCGGAGGCTTCCGGGTGCTGGAGGTCGGCCCTGCTCCGTACCTCTACGCCGCCGGCCGGGTGCTGCTCACGGACTGGGTCAAGGAAGAGATGTTCGCGAAGACAGCTGCCGCGCAGCTCGGCTTTTCCTTCCAGCCTGACGGGCCGTTCGTCGGCCGCAGGGGCTTTGCCCGGCTGGCGGTCGTGGACGGCGTGGCCGACGACGTGGGCGTGAAGTCGATCGTGTCGAACCTGGACGACGGCGAGCTTGTCACGATCGTGGCGAAGGGCGTGGCACCGGGGGCCGAGGAAGCCCTCCGCCAGCTGAGCACCGGGTCGCGGCTCGTGAAGGCGCCAGACGATCTGGCCCGGCGGGGGAAGGTAGTGCGATGACGTGGCTGCCTTACGACGAGGCGCTGGTGCACGAGATCGCTACCCGGATGGCACTGCGCCGGCCTAACCGGCTGGCCCTGGACGCGGTCACGCGGGCGATCGAGCCCAACGACGGCACAGAGGTCGTCTGCGACCTGGCTACCGGCGTCGGCAAGACTTACCTTGCAGCCGCGCTGGTGGAGTACCTCGCCCGGAAAGGCGTGCGGAACGTCCTGATCGTGACTCCCGGGACGACTATCCAGAACAAGACGATCGGCAATTTCACGCCCGGGCACCCGAAATTCGTGCCCGGTGCCGAGTACCGGCCCGTGGTGATCACGTCGGATAACTTCTCGCGCGGCCAGGTCGGCGACGCGCTGCACGACCAGGGCGTGCTCAAGCTGTTCATCTTCAACGTGCAGCAGCTCATCAAGCCGGGCGCCAAGGTATCGCGCCGGGTCCGGGAGGTCGACGAGTTCATCGGCACGGCCCTATACGAGCACCTCAAGGACACTGAGGACCTGGTGGTGATCGCCGACGAGCACCACGTTTACCGCACGAGCGCGAAAGCCTTCGCCTCCGCCGTCCGCGAGCTGAACGCCCGCGCGCTCGTCGGCCTGACCGCCACACCGGACCAGGCTGACCTCGACAAGGTGATCTACCAGTACACCCTGGCGCAGGCGATATTCGAGGGCCTGGTGAAGATCCCGGTCATCGTTTACAGGGAGGACGGCATCAAGGACCCGGCAACGCAGCTCGCCGACGCCTGCCTGCTGCGCGCCCGCAAGGAAGCCGTGTGGCGTTCGTATGCCGCACAGCAAGGCCACCCGCCCGTCGCGCCGGTGCTGTTCGTGGTCTGCCAAACGATCGGCGAAGCGGAGCGGGTCGCCGCGACGCTGACGGGCGACGCGTACCTTCCGGGTCCGGGCCAGGTTCTGCTTATCACCTCTCAGTCCAGTGACCAGGCGCTGGCTGCCTTGGCCGGCGTCGAGGAGCCCGACTCCCCGGTACGGGCCGTGGTGTCGGTCGACAAGCTCAAGGAGGGCTGGGATGTCAGGAACATCGGCGTCATCGTCGGGTTCCGTGCGCTTGCCTCCCAGACTCTGACGGAGCAGATCCTCGGTCGTGGCCTGCGGCTGCCCTTTGGCGCCCGGGTCGGTATCCCGGCGATCGACCAGGTCGACGTGGTGGCGCACGATTCCTACCGCAGGCTCCTGGCGCAGAAGGACGCCCTGCTGCAGCAGGTGGTCCCTCAATTCCCAGCAGCCCCGAAGGGTGACCGGCGCGGCCTGTCGGCCGCGCCGCTCCCGTTCGAGCGGCTGGAACCAGACATAACCGGCGTCCAGGAAATCGAGCGCAAGGGCCGCCTGGCCCTGGTCAGCCCGCCGCAGATCGTTGACGGGGAGGCTGTCGACGGCAGCGAACTGCTCCAGTTCGCTTCCGTGGAAGCTGAGACCAGGCAGCATGAGCGAGACGCCCGAACAACCTACCAGGTCCTCCACAAGGTTCCCGGGGCGCCGACGATCGAGTTTCCGCGGCGTGAACGCGAGGCGCAGCCGGTCAGTTTCTCGCTGAGCACGATCAAGAACGCTGACGCGACGGCGCTGGGAGCGGGCTTTTCACAGGACTTCCCAGTCCACCTGACGCGCCTTGCGCTGCTTCCCGAGGAGGACCTCTACGGGAAGCTCGTCGTGCGGGAGCGCCGCGTCGAGGAAGAGGACGCCACACAGCGCTACTACCCCGTGTCCGAGGTGCGCAGGGATCTTGAAGAAAGAATCTGGAACCTGGGCCTGGTCGAGCATACGCTGCAAGAGCTGAATGCAGCCAGCCGGATCGCCAACCAGTTCCTGGCCAGCGCCGGCGTTTCAGGAGAGGATAACGCGGCGGAATGGAGTGAGCGGCGGGCGCATCAGGCCGCCAACGCGATCGCCGACCTGGTGCGGGGCAATTACAACATGCGGCGCCTGCACCCGCAGTGGAAGTTCCGGCCGGTCCGGATCCCGCAGCCTCGGCCGATGCCCGACATCTACGGCACCAGGTGGGACGAATTCGTCAAGCACAAATGGTTCAACGGCTGGGAACGCAGCATCCAGCAAGCGGCGAGCTTTGACGCTAAGACAACCGAATGGGCACTGGCAGCCCGGCTGGACTCATCCCCCGAAGTCCGCTGGTGGCTCAGGATCTACGACCCCGGGGAAGTCTGGATCGAACGAGACAGCGGCGGGAAGTACTACCCGGACTTCATAGTGCTGGACACGGAAGACGTCTTCTGGGTAGTCGAAGGCAAGGCAGACCGCGATGCCGAGCGAACTGACGTGCTAGAGAAAAAGAGAGCTGCCGAAGAGTGGGCAAGGTACGTACGCGACGACGGCCGCTTCGGGACCTGGCGGTACATCTTCGCCACCGAAAAGCAGATCAAGGAAGCCCAAAGCTGGACGGAACTTCTCGCGCGAACGATGCCTGAAAGATAGGCAGTGGCCATCCACACAATGCGGTTAACATTGCGATCCTGCTACTCTCCAACTCCCGACATCAGCCCAAGTGCATGGTGACGTACTGTGGCTCACCGCATCGCTCAGCCGCATCTTCCGGCACCCGGGCAACTCCTGCCGACCGTCGAGTACCTGCTCGCCCGTAACGCCTCTGTCCTGACCGCGAACTACCTGCTGTGCCCTCGTGAAGTCTGGGTCCGCCATGATGGACTAGATCCATACCCCTATGCTGCTCATGACTGGATTGGGCAGGTCCTGGGCGGCGTCTCCCGGATATCCCACCGGCGCGGGCACTCGCTGCTCCCAGCGTTGTGCGTTCACTCCGACGGAACGGTCGGGATGGCTATGGCCAGGCCATCCTGGACAACTACGGCGGGCCACTGCCGGGCGACCTCGACATGCATGCCGCCGAGGAACGGCTCCGCTGCTACCAGGGCTTCGGCGCGGACCTGCCGCCCGGCGGGGGAGGCCTGCTCTGACACCGCAGGTCGCCGCGCACCGGGCCTGGCTAGCCCGGCAGTCAAGAGCGGATGCTCCAGTCAGCCTGTGCCCATCGTGCAACTTGGCGCTCCCGGTTTCAGGGGTCTGCGATAACTGCGGCTAGTCATGGCCAATCACCGGGCACCACGTCGGCTAGCGGCCAGTCAGTTAGCACTGATCACGAAGCGTCATCGCCGACCGTCCGGTTGACGCGCGAGAACCGCCTGATTGGTCGGCAACCGGGTCTTCAAGACGCCTGCCCATTGCCGCTCCGGGTAGGCAGATCTGGGTGTGCACTCGGATGCTCGTGAACGGCCGCTGATGCCCTGCCCTACGCGTTAGTAAGCTACGGCTTCTAGCACGGCCGAGTCTGCGCAAAAATCCCGCAACTGCTGGGCCTTCGGATTCACCTCGTCGATGTTGAAGCTGGCTGGACAGGATTCCACGCATCGCTCACGATTCACTTGATCATGGCGTCCCCAGAGGCGCCGGACCTCCCTCAGGTTGGCTGCCCCCTGCCGGTGCAGATTCAGTCGGGTGTTTCCTGGTAATAACCCTCATGGCGCGACGAGCGGCTTTCTTGATACCACTGGTAACGGCGCGACCAGCCGCGGCTACCGCGCCGGGGAGTCGCTTCGCGAGGCTGACGATGCCCTCGATGTTGTCCTTGATCTCTTTATAGACACCGCCCGCTACCGGAATCGCATGTGCCGCACTGCCAACGATCGCGTTACCGAGGTTCATGGCTGGCGCCGCTGAATTGATCTCATCGAGCAGCCGATCGTCTGCCCAGATCCCTTGCCCACCCCTCTCGAACGTGTCCAAGGCATAGAAATGCGCCGCGTTGAACGCGGCGTATTTGACGGGCCAGTCATCGGAATTATTCAGCAACTGATGGCTGTCGAGCAGCCCCAGCTCTCGTTGATCGGTGTTTACGATCGCTGCGACAAAATCATTCCGCCTCACCGGAATTGCTTCCTCAAGATATTCGAGTCGCTGTATCAGCCCCGGCGCTGCAGCCGGTCCGATACGTCGTTGTGCCCGACGCTCCAGCCTTCGGAGCCTCCTGAGCTTACGAAGCCGCTTTACTATCATTAGCTGGAGATCCGATAGCTTGTCGATAACATCGATGAGCTCTGATCGATCTGTTTCGCCGGAAGTCACGCTCATGTGGCTATCATAGTCAAGGGCTCAGATCTCTAGGTATGCGACGAATTTGGACACCTATTCTGCCGCGATTAGGGCATGAGGTCCGACGAGACCGAGGCGCGTGCAGAACTGATCGTTCTGGAAGCAGTTGCCCATGCGGGCCGAGTCGGTGTTGGCCTGCGCAAAATCGGCGCCTGGCACGCCTTCTCGGTCGGTGACGATTCTTCAGAACCCGCGGTACACCGGCCGTCAGGCAGGCCGTCAGGCCTGGAACCGGCAGCGCGCGGATATGAACCTCGCCGACCCGGCTGACGTCAGCTTTGGGACACGAGCAGGTTCAGGGTAGAACCTGCTCGACGGGGTTGGTCATCTCCCTCAACCCAGCCTACCCAGCCCCGTTAGGAAGTCGCCTTCAGCTCCTTGCAGTCACGGGACTGGTTTTGAAGGCAGCACGGGAAGCTGATCCGGATCAAGATCCTCGGAGGAAGGGCTCTGGGTAGGGCCGCCCGAAGGCGAGATCGAGATGACGGCCTCGAGGACCTTCCCTACTGTCCCGGACAGCGAGCTTGTGCCGCCGACGTCGGCTGCAGGGTCAGTGCCGCTGGTCCCGGCCGTGGGGCCCGCGCCGCTGGTGTCGGCCGGAATGCCTGACCGCGCGCCGGAGCCCAGCACTGAGCAGCTCAGCGGCTGGGACGGCACCCCCGTGGGAGACATCTGGACCACTAGGGGATGGCCCGGCCCGGTCTCAACCTTGACGCTAACGGGTGTCTTCAGCCCGGCCAGCAACTGCCAGATATCGGGATGACCGTTGCCGAATGGCCGCAGGCGGCACACCGCGGCGGCGGGGTCGATGGTAACTCCGAGACTGGCCCGGAGCCCGATCCCGCCGCTGCCTTGACCCGTCAGCGTGACGTTGAGGCTGATCAGCGACCCGCTGGGGCCGCCAACGGTGATTTCAATCGACGTCGGCTTCCCGGCCGCTGAGTTGTTAGCCGGAAGCCGCGGTGCTGACTGCGTTCCGTCAGTGCGATTCACGGTCCCCCGAGCTGGCGCTGGCTGTCTATAGGAGCGCACAGGGAATGGCGAAAGGGAAGGCGTCGATATCGCAGCCGCCTGCTGCGCGCTTGTTTTTTTGTGCGCCGGGTCCTTAAAGTAATGAATAACCAGAGGCCTGCTGACAACGAAAATCACTATCGCCACTATTGTGCCAATGAGGAAAATAAGCGGAATGGCATACGGTCTCCTAATCGGCGCTCGCCAATCCCAGGGGACCTGCTGTCGGGCGCGAGAGATCGAAACTCGCACTTGCTGAAATCGTGTCTGAGGCGGCGGGGCCGCCGCGGGAACTCGCCGCAGGATGTCCGCGCGGAGCGCTTCAATATCAACGTGGAGGTCGTGACGGTAGTGCAGTTCGGTGAACTTCCGGGCCAGCCGGATAATTTCATCGTCTTTGCCTTCGTCCGGGCTTTCGGTCCCTCCGGATGCGTGCTGGGGCATCTAAATCATGATTCCTTCCTTTCGCGCTGCCTCCCGGATGATGGCCAGCAGTTCAAGATCTACCTTTACCTGCTTCATGGCGAGCCTGCTGAGAATGTTCATAGACTTGCGGCTTTTAGCTCTTACTGTTTTGCATTTCAGAGTTGTGATCGCTGCGATCTCGTCCTCCGAGAACTCGGCGAAAACCCTGTACAGGAAGATGAGGCACTCCCTGTCTGTCAGCCGGCGAATCACCTGACCTATTATGTCGCACATGACATTATTGGCGTGCCCGGAAAAATCGCCGCGAGGGTGCGGGGTGGCAATCTTCTTGGTGCTCTTGGCGACAAGGTGCTGCGCCAAGAGCACCGCCGTCCTGTGGCTGCACCGGCGGCGCCGGAGGGCGTCGGCGAAGAGCAGCTTGAAGAATTCTGCCCTGCGACCGGATTCGCTTAGGTCGTGGTACTCGGCCAGCCAGATGTGATGCACCTTGGCGTAGACCCCAAGAACAAAGTGTGTCGCTTGCATCGACTCCTTGTGACCGTCGGTTCCCGCCCGCTTTCTGCCGGCATCGGCTCCCAACATGCCCTGGGAAACCTGGACAGCTACTTGAATGGTCGACGTGACGAACTTATCCCATTCGCCGGACGTACAACATAGAAACCCGCATTCTCCCGTCAGGGCCGAGAGAATTGCTCGGTTTGACGATGACATAGGCCGGGTGGAGGCTATCTTGCCCTCAAGTGACGGTCTGTTCTTTCTGCGGAACTCGGGGGCGTCTGCCCGCTCGCGTATCCGGTTATGCCATTTGATCGCCAAATCGATGATTTGGTCGAGTTGTCTCACGAAGACAGCGAGAGTCGCGGTTGCGCTGACGAGACCCCCGGCGACCGCCAACGGCCAATGCGTCCAGTGAAAGGTCAGCCATGGCCAATGCTCCCAGAGCAGGTACACTCGATACCCTCCAGAACCCGGCAACCGCAGGCTTTGACCTGCGGCGATATAGCTATCGGAGCACAGTGTAGCGCGTGAATAACGAGGGGTAGCCGGAGGAATGTCACGTTCCCTTGCCAAGTAAGCATCGTCCAGATAACCTTCGGCTATTCCCGTTGAAAAGCCTCATTAGGTAACTTAGGTATCAGGTTGCCTACAGCAAGTACCGATGATTGAGGCACGGTGTCGGGCTGCCGCTAGTACTACGTTCCTTAAAGCATGTATATAAAGCGTCGGCGGTAGGAACGCGGTTTGGGCAGGGGCCGTCCCCAGATCCAGGGCCGGGTGCGGGCGTTAAGGTGGGCGGTGCTGACTTAGGAGGATCGTGTTGCCGACGGGGCGAGGGGTATTGAGGAGCCTGCGGGCGCTTCGTCATGACCCGCCGGGTACGCGAAGCAGGGCAGCGGCGCGCGTTGTTCTAGTCCTCGCTTGAGCAGTGCGAGCAGTTCCTGGCTGCGGCCCAGGACACGGGGTACGCCACCAGGCCAGTTCAGCTGTTCTATGCCCTGTCACAGGCCGGGCGGACAATCGCGGCTGCCTCGCCGCGCGTCGGCAACTAGGCGTAGAAGGTCAGCGGACACGGTTTGACTGCGGGCACGAACGCCGTGATCGCTGCTGATGTCACCGTCACCGCCGCCAGGAACGGCCTTTTCCCGCGATCGCCTCCGCCATAGGCAACATTTAGGAGGCCGGACAACGCCTTCACGACGGCGATGGCGTCCGTAACCGGTCTAGATTGTTTCCTCAGATGCGCTCATTTTAGGTCCTTGCGGACTGGCAGCCGTTCGCCGAGTTCGTCCAAATGGGTACTCGCAATGTCAACGAGAAGTGTACGGAGATCCATATTATCAGGATGGTCTGCCGCTTTCCGGGCTATGATTTCAAATAGTCTGGAGTAGCGTGACCTCATGCGCCAGCGGAGCACGAGTTCCAGCATTGTCCAGATTTGCATGGAACCGAAGACAAGCAAGGCGACAGGACTGTTTCCATGAACTGCGTAGATGGTCGCAGCGCTGCCGGCGCCAGCGCATGAGGTGATCGTGGCACCGATGGTTCTTGTGAGGTCGCGGCGTCTTTGCGGGGGCCTTGACCCAAAGGCGGTCATGAAGCGGCGCTCGGAAGTGGAGGCTGGCCGGATGTCTCCCTCGACAGATGGCCTCGAGCACGCGGGGGTCCTTGGTCGCACCGCCCAGGCAGGGTGGTTGGCAGGGCGTGTGCCAGGAAGGAGACCATCTCCACCTGCTCTCAGCACGAGCGCATGCGCCCGAGAGTCGATCATCTGTGGAACAGTTTGCTCTGTATCGGAGCAACAATCAAGAGTATGCTCTGGTTTTAGAGCAGCCAGGAGGGAGTATGCGTGAGCGACGTGTCAGTGACGCAACACGTCGCCGACCACATCCGTGACCTCCGGGCACAGCGGCGCTGGTCAGCCCGCCAGCTAGCGGAAGAATGCGTCCGGGCCGGGGTGAAATCTCTGACGAGAGGTACCATCGCCAAGATCGAGTCCGGTGTCAGGAAGCACGTGACAGCTGAAGAGCTTGCGGTTCTGGCCCAAGTGCTCGGCGTCAGTCCGTCTGTACTGCTGGGAATTGCCCCGATCCGCTCGGATCGCGCGGACGCGGTACTAGCGGAACAGGGCGAGGTTCCTGCGTCTGAAGCGACGCTCAGAAGCCCGTCAATAGCAACCAGTACGCTTCCTCGGGATATCGAGTCGTTCACTGGCCGGGAGGCGGAACTGGCCTTCGTCCGCGAGGCCACGAATGCCGAGCTCATCGATGACGCGGTGCGTGTCTATCTTGTAGTAGGCATGCCGGGAGTCGGGAAGACAGCATTCGCGGTGCACGCGGCGCACACGCTCGCGTCGATGTTCCCGGATGGCCAGATATTCATGTCGCTATTCGGTCATGCTCCCGGCCAACGGCCGGTCGATCCGGCAGATGCGCTTGCGAGCCTGCTACTGACGATGGGTATCCGCCCTGAGCAAATCCCGAGGGGCCTAGAGGAACGCGAGCGACTATGGCGTGATCGGCTCAGCGGGAAGCGCATCCTTCTTGTCCTCGACGACGCTGCAGCCACCCAGCAAGTCCTTCCGCTACTACCCGGGACCCCTGGCTGCTTGGTGTTCATCACGAGCCGACGACACCTAACCGCGCTGACGGATGCGCGTCTCATCAGCCTCGATACCCTCTCATCCGATGAATCGGCCCGATTGTTCACCCGTCTCGTTAACCGGCCTAACCTAGATCCAGCGGACGCAGCGGTTGCCGACGCCGCACGTTTGTGCGGGTATCTGCCACTCGCGATCGGGCTGGTCGCAGGACGTCTGCGACAGCACCCGGCCTGGACGCCCAACGATCTGACAGCCCGTCTGGCATCGGAACAGGATCGGCTCCCTCGCATGCAGGCCGAGCACCTGTCTCTAACCGCCGTGTTCGAAGCGTCGTACCGGAACCTCGATGCAGACGAGCAACGGCTCTTCCGTCTCCTCGGTTCGCACCCTGGCACCGAAATCGATGGGTGGGCCGGTGCGGCCTTGGGGGACTCCGACATCGCTACGGCGCTCCGCGTTATGGACGCGCTCTACGATCAGCATCTGCTCGATGAGCCGGCAGAAGGCCGGTTCCGCATGCATGACCTGATTCGCGAGTATGCCCGAACTCTCGCCGGCTCCGAGGACCTGTCTGCCGAGCGTGACGCGGCCCTCGAACGGCTTCTGGACTACTACCTGCACACTGCAGCGGCGGCTAGCCGGTACCTGGCGCGGCGCACTCCGCCGCGACCCCTTGATGCGCAGGGCCGTCGGCCCGCCCACTTTCCGGTGATCTCATCACGTCAGCACGCCGCTGCCTGGATGGCCGTCGAACGGCTCAACCTAGAGGCCGCTACTGGCTACGCGGCAGTCCACGGCTACCCCGCGCACGCCGTAGCGATCCCAGCCACGATGCACGGCTTCCTGCGCAGCACGGGTCACTGGGACCAGGCCCTCGCCCTGCACCAGGCAGCCTTGCAGGCTGCGGAAGGCGAGGGAGACCAGCTTGGGGCGGCCGCGGCGTTGACTGACTTGGCTGACGTGCAGTACCTGACAGGGAGCTACGCCGCAGCCCACGCCTCCCTTATCCATGCCCTAGATCTAAGCCGTGTCATCGGTAACCGGCTCGCCGAGGCGAACGCGCTCACGCAACTCGGCGTCCTCCAGCAGGCAACAGGCGATTTCCCGGGCGCCATCGCCAGCCTCGATCGCGCACTCGACCTCAGCCGGTCCTATGGCGACCGGCTCGGCGAAGCCAGTGCCCGCAATAATCTGGGTATCGCCCAGTTCCTGTCAGGAAACCAAAGGGCAGCCGCAGCCAGCCAGCAACAGGCACTCGATATCTTTAGATCGCTCGAAAACGAACTCGGGGAAGCCAGTGCTCTTAACAGCCTGGGCGGCGTACAGCAGGCAACAGGAGATTACCAGACTGCCACAGACAGCTTCGGCCAGGCGCTGGGACGCTACCGGAGTCTCGGAGACCGCATAGGCGAGGCATACGCCACTAGCAACCTAGGAGCCGTCCAGTGCATTACTGGAGACTATCCTGCCGCCGCCGCTAACCTCAGTAGGGCACTGGAGATATACCGTTCCCTCGGCAGCCGGTACGGGGAGGGGGACACCCTCAACAGTCTCGGCGCGCTGTACCGCGTGACCGGAAACTACCAGGCCGCGGGGGATAGCCTGACCCAGGCGCTGCATCTGTACCGAGGCCTAGGGGACCGGCTCGGAGAAGCCGGGGCCCTCAGCGAGCTAGGCGCCCTACAGCACGCCAGCGGCGACTATCCGGCAGCGGCAGCCAGCCTTACTCGCGCCATTGAACTGACCCGCGAAATCGGCGAACCCAGCGACGAGGCGGAAGCCCTCAACAATCTGGGAGACCTGCTCCTGGACACATCCGCAGGCGCTGACGCCCATGACAAGTATGTGACCGCCCTTGCCATAGCAACCAAAATCGGCTCGCCGCTAGAAGAGGCACGGGCACGAGAAGGAATCGGCCGGTGCCTCCTCGATGCAGGCAGGCACACCGCCGGGATTGAAATGCTCCAGCGCTCGCTCGCGATCTACGAGGGAATCGGATCCCCCAACTCAAAGCGTGCCCGAAAAATGCTGGAAACCCTTGGATTATAATCGACACTGGTAATGTCCGTCCAGTGCAGGCTGAAGGGTGTCCAGCGGCAGCTCAGCGGTCGGCGACCTTGGGTGCGCTCAAAATCGGTGCGGTTCAGCTCCCGGCAGGGCCAGTGGAGCCAGCATGCTCCGTTACAGCTGTGCTGCGCAAGGAGTGCTGCCGTGGATCCGGGTCCGGGGATCGATCCGGCGTCCGCTCACGCATCGTTCTGCGTCACAGCGTGCTCTGGGTTCGGCGACAGATCGTGGGAGGCTGCCCGTGATGTCACCGGACCACCTCCCGCCGCGGACTGTGCCGCGGAATTCCGGTCCGGAGCACGTACGCTTGGCGATCACCTCAACCGCCGCAGCCTGCGACCGCGGAAACGCCTTGATACGCACGGTCTGCGGCCCCCGCAGAATCCTCACAAGTCCCGATCCTCTGGGTGCCCCCACAACAAACCCACAGACGATACGGCACTATCCGGCACACGGCGGCCCGCTGCTAAGAATTGGCCTTGTTAGCTCTGACCAGCCATTATGTAGCAGGACGAGCTGGCGCAGCTTGCGATTCGGGATGGCTTAGGGGACAAGAGACCCTTTGAAAAGCGGAAGGTCGGCGGTTCGATCTCGTCCCTGATGTCAGTCAGCGACGGCGGCACTCAGGCTGCTCACCCGGTCGCGCCCGGAACAGTCGGGCAGGTGACTCGCTGCCGGGCCGTTCCGCGCTGCACCGCCCGAATGTCACCGGTCCCGGATAGAATGCAAGTGCGAAAGTGAAGGCGGGCCGAACCGGTGCAGCGAACACCGGAACGGCCCTCGACCACCGCTCCCCAAGGAGGATGCGATGACCGTACAACCAGTTTCCACCAGCCCCGCACTGCGCGTCTCTGCCGCTGGCGATCCCGGAGACGACCCGCAGGCCGCACGCCTGCGCGGCCTGTCCCGTCAGCAGCTAGAAGACCGCCTGACCTGGCTGTCGTGGTACAACCTCGCCGCCTATACGGCCGTGATGGACTACATGGACTTCTGCGACTCTCTAGCCGCCGACTCCACCCAGGACGCAGGTGAACCCGAGGACCCAGAACCCGCCCCGTTCTGCCGCCAGTGCGGGGCACAAGCGGGGATCTTCTGGGCGCTCGGCACGGAATGGCAGCACTACCGCCCCGGCGCTGGCGCGAACGACAACCCGTTGGTTTACGATCCGGGCCATTCGCCCGTCATCGGCTGGCGAATCGGCGGGGTCGAGGTTCCCGCTCCCGCAGCCTAGAAAGCAGCACGTGAATGTGCCGTTGGTGTCCTCCCAGCGACACCAACGGCACAGTCACGAGTCGCCGAGCGGCGCGCCCGCCTAGTGCACCGCGACGCTACCCTCCGCCGGCGCATGCCCCTTTCGAGTCAGCAGCGCGACCAGCGCACCGGCGACAGCAACGATCGAGGCCACCAGGAACGAAGCAGTCATCCCGCTAATGAACGTGGCATGGGTGACGTCCGCGACCGCAGCGGCGACGTGCGGCGACATGCCCTTAGACACCGGCGCGACCCCAACGGTGGTAGCCGACTTCACCGCCTCGAGCTGCGAACCGCTCAGCGTCGGCAGGTGCGCCGCGGCCCAGCGGCCCGGAAGCAAGCTAGACACCTTGGCCGACATAACCGCCCCGAGCACCGAGGTGCCGATCGTCCCACCGACCTGCAGCGCGGTTGACTGCAGTCCGCTCGCGACCCCGGCCAGCTCGACCGGCGCGTTGCCGACGATCACCTCGGTACCGCCGACCATCACCGGGCTCAGCCCGAGTCCGAGCAGCGCGAACCACAGGATCGTGTCGTTCAGGCTCGAGCCGATCGTGAGCCTGGACAGGCCGAACAGCGCGGCCGCCGCCAGCAGCATCCCCACGAACATCGGAACGCGGGGACCGACCTTGGTAATCACCACGCCGGCCAACGGCGCGCCCACGATCAGCATGCCGGTCATCGGCAGCAGCCGCACGCCGGTAGCGATCGGGTCGAGGCCGTGGGCGTTCTCCATGAAGAACGTCATGAAGAACATCGCGCCGAACATCGCGAACATCAGCGCCATGACGAGCACCGTGCCCGCGGACAGCGGCACGGACCTGAACAGCCGCAGCGGCAGCAGCGGGGATCGGGTCGTGGCCTCACGGATGACAAACAGCACGAGCGCCAGAGCCGCCCCGGCGAAGTAGCCGATGGTCATAACGCTGCCCCAGCCGTAGCCCGGGCCCTTGATGAGCCCCCAGACCAGCAGGAACAGGAACGCGGAAAGCAGAGCGATGCCGGGGATGTCGAACGACCTGGCCGCCGGCGAGGACGGAGTCTCGCGCAGCACCAGCAGGCCCACGACGAGCGCGATGATGCCGACCGGCACGTTGACGTAGAAGCAGGCTTCCCAGTTGATGTGCTGCACGAGCAGGCCGCCGACGATCGGGCCCGCGGCGGTGGACGCGCCGAGGACGGCGCCCCAGATGCCGATCGCGTTGTTCAGCTTCTCGACCGGAAACGTGTTGCGGAGCAGGGCGAGCGCGGTCGGCTGCAGCATCGCGCCGAAGACGCCCTGGAGCACGCGGAAGGCGATCATCAGCGTGATCGACTTGGCGATGTCGCCGGACAGGCCGATCGCCGCGGACGTGAGGCCG
>Ga0207416_1001114_pt1 | contig 38382 bp, 34 predicted proteins | sample PaiPotPPM11metaG_FD_184107 | JGI IMG/M metagenome (GOLD analysis project Ga0207416, IMG submission 184107) | Iron sulfur acid spring bacterial and archeal communities from Banff, Canada, to study Microbial Dark Matter (Phase II) - Paint Pots PPM... ...
GCCATGCTCTCGGTCGACACGCCGCTCGCCTGGTGTTCGATCCGCTGCTCGCAGGCGGCGAGCGGCGTGTCGACCGAGAGCATGGCGGGCCGGCCCGGCGGCCACCCCGGTGCCGCCGCCTGGTCGCCGCGCGGTTGGAGCAGCTCGGATGAGACGGCGCCGGACGACGCGGAGTCCCGGTCGCGCACGACGATCCAGGCCGAGAACGCGAGGCAGCACGCGACCAGGGCCGCCGCCACGGCCGCGATGCGGCGCCGGCGCCGAGTCGGCATACGTCCCCCAGGTGAATGCGTCGCCAGCCGTCAGGACACGGTGACGGGCCACGTGGAGCACGCCACCGTTCGGGATAACGCTCGACGCGCGCGCTTTGTCTCCGCGTGCCGACGGAAGCGGGGTGAGCCCCGCGCGCGGATCAGGAGTGCTCGCGCTTCCAGAGGTAGATAAGGGTCGTGATCATGGCGACGAAGAGGATGGCCGCGATCAGGTAGTCCGTCATGGCGCGTACCCCTTCGGTGCTAACGGTGCGCGTTTACGGGAATTGTACGGTACGCCGCCCGGCGGCCTGGACCCGGCGGCCGCCTGTCCTACGTTGACGCTTTGGACAACGGGGGTATCAGCTCAGTGTGACGACACCAGGAGAATCGTCAGCGACGCCGCGGACTGCGACAGGGCCGGCCGCGACACGGGCCGCCGGCGAGGCGGACGGCGGCGCGGCGCACGGCCAGCGGCTGCTGGTCATCTACGGCGCGCTCATGCTGGCGCTGCTGCTCTCCGCGCTCGACCAGACGATCGTCTCCACCGCGCTGCCGACCATCGTCAACGACCTTGGCGGCCTGTCTCACCTGTCCTGGGTGGTGACCGCGTACCTGCTCGCCTCGACCGCGACCACGCAAGTCTGGGGCAAGCTCGGCGACCAGTACGGCCGCAAGTACCTCTTCCTCGGCGCGATCGTGATCTTCCTGATCGGCTCGGCCCTGTGCGGCCAGTCGCGGAACATGGGCGAGCTCATCGCCTTCCGTGCGGTCCAGGGCATCGGCGGCGGCGGCCTGCTGGTGCTGACCCAGGCGATCGTCGGCGACATCGTGCCGGCCCGGCAGCGCGGCAAGTACCAGGGCGCATTCGGCGCGGTCTTCGGCGTCGCGTCGGTCATCGGCCCGCTGGTCGGCGGGTTCTTCGTGGACAACCTCAGCTGGCGCTGGGTGTTCTACATCAACCTGCCGGTCGGCGCGATCGCCCTCGTGGTGATCGCCGTCGTGCTCCCCGCCACGGGCACCAAGCAGCAGCACAAGATCGACTACCTCGGCGCGACCACCCTCGCGGCGTTCGCGACCGCCGTCGTGCTCGCGACCTCGTGGGGCGGCACCACGTACGCGTGGTCCTCGCCGGTGATCATCGGGCTGTTCGCCGGCTCGGTCCTGCTCCTCGTCGCCTGGTACTTCTCCGCCCGGCACGCCGCCGAGCCCGTTCTGCCGCTGCGGCTCTTCCGCAACTCCGTCTTCTCCGTCGCCGCGGCGATCGGCCTCGCGGCCGGGTTCGCGATGTTCGGCGCGCTGTCCTACCTGCCGCTGTTCCTGCAGGTGGTGCACGGCGTCTCGCCGACGATCTCCGGCGTCTACCTGCTGCCGATGGTGCTCGGGCTGCTCGTCACGTCGATCGGCAGCGGCCAGCTCATCGCGAGGACGGGCCGGTACAAGGTCTTCCCGATCGTCGGCACGGCGATCTTGGCGGTAGCGCTGTACCTGCTGTCCACGCTGGACGAGACCACCGCGACCGGCCTGATGAACGCGTACTTCTTCATCCTCGGGTTCAGCCTCGGCCTGATCATCCAGGTCCTCGTCATCGCGGTGCAGAACACGGCCAGCTACGAGGACCTCGGCGCCGCCACGTCCGGGGTGACGTTCTTCCGCACGATCGGCGGGTCGTTCGGCGTGTCGGTGTTCGGCGCCATCTTCTCGAACCAGCTCGCGCGGCAGCTGACCGCCGCGCTGGCCGGCAAGAAGCTGCCGCCCGGGTTCACCCCCGCCACCGTCCAGGCGAACTCGTCCGCGCTCAAGGCGCTGCCCGCCGACCTGCACGACGCGATCCTGCACGCCTACAGCCTTGCCCTGCACCCGGTGTTCCTCACCGCGGTCCCGGTCGCCGGCGTCGCGTTCATCCTGTCCTGGTTCCTGCGCGAGGTGCCGCTGCGCACCGCGGCGGGCCAGACCACCCCGGCGGCGGAGACGCTGCGCCGCTCGGCGAGCGCCGCCGACCTCGGCGAGGCCATCGGCGCCGCGCCGACCAGCAGGACCTCGGCGCAGGAGGTCGAGCGCGTGCTGTCCCGGCTGTCCGCCACCGACCTGCGCCGCTTCGGCTACGCCAAGCTTGCCCGCGCCGCCGGCCTCGACCTGCCGGGCGGCGCGTGCTGGATCCTCACCATGCTGGCCAAGCAGGGGGCGACGCCCGGCCCCGAGCTGGCCCGGCAAGCCGGCGTGACGATGGCGGAAGGCCACCCGAACGCGCAGCTCCTCGTCGACCGCGGCCTCGTCACGCGGACCGACGGCGTGCTCGCGCTCACCCCGGCCGGCTCGGAGACCGCTGGCCGGCTCTTCGCGGCCAAGCGCGAATGGCTGGAGCACCAGCTCGCCGGCTGGTCACCGCAGCAGCACGCGGAACTCGATCAGGTCCTGACGAAGCTGTCCCGCGCGATACTCGGCGACGAATCCGACCGCCACCTGGCGGACCGCTAGGCCCCTGGAGGAGTCGCGGCCCAGGGTTTAGCCTGGCGTTCATGCGCGCGCTGCGGGACGTCGTGGGATGAAGGTGCTGCGAACGGCGGAGGAGCGGTTCTCCGGCCTGCCGGGCTTTAGCTACGAGCCGCGTTACGCCGACGTCGGCGGCGTCCGGCTGGGTTACGTGGAGGCCGGCCCTCCGGCCGGGCAGCCGGTGCTGCTGCTGCACGGCGAGCCGAGCTGGTCGTTCCTGTACCGGAAGGTCATCCCGGTGCTGGCCGGCGCGGGGCTGCGCGCTATCGCGCCCGACCTCATCGGCTTCGGGCGCTCGGACAAGCCGGCCGAAACCGCCGACCATACCTATGCCGGCCACGTGGAGTGGATCCGGGCGTTCGCCTTCGACGCACTCGGACTTAACGGCGTGACGCTGGTCGGGCAGGACTGGGGCGGGCTGATCGGTCTGCGGCTGGTGGCGGAGCACCCGGGCCGGTTCGCCCGCGTCGTGGCCGCCAACACCGGCCTGCCGACCGGCGACCGGCCGATGCCCGACGTCTGGCTGCGGTTCCGCGAGGTCGTCCGCACCGCGCCGGCGCTGAGCGTGTCCAGGCTCGTCCAGTCGGGATGCCGGACGACGCTGCCGCCCGCGGTCCTCGCCGCCTACGACGCGCCTTTTCCCGGCCCCTCCTACGCTGCCGCGGTCCGGGCGATGCCTGACCTCGTGCCTGCCGCGCCGGACAATCCCGCGTCCGCCGCCAACCGGGCGGCCTGGCGGCAGCTCGCCGCGTGGGACAAGCCGTTCCTCGTCGCGTTCAGCGACCGCGACCCGATCACCGGGCCGATGGCGCCCGCACTTAAGCAAACCGTGCCGGGTGCGGCGGGCCGGGAGCACCCGGTGCTGCGGGGTGCGGGCCACTTCCTGCAGGAGGACGCGGGGGAGGAACTCGGCGCGATCATCGCCGCGTTCGTCAGCGAGACCTGACGGCGTCATCCGATCGCGGCGCCGGTCGCCTGAGCCGGGACGCCAAGTGACCGATGATGTTGCCGCTGCCCGTTCGTCTAACGAGGTGAGGCTCGCTCAAGGGCAACTTCGGGTCGGAAGGACCGGGATGAAAACAGGTCAAGTCCGGACCTCCGCCGAGGAGGGCGCTCTGCTGGAGCTGGCCCGCGAAGGTGACGGGGATGCTTTCAGCCAGCTCGTCGGCCCTTACCGGAGCGAGCTGCGAGCCCATTGCTTCCGGATGCTCGGCTCGGTGCATGACGCCGAGGATGCGCTCCAGGAGGCGCTGCTGCGCGCGTGGCGCGGTCTGCCCGGGTTTGAGGGCCGGGCCTCGCTGCGCTCCTGGCTCTATTCGATCGTCAGCAACGCGGCGCTGGACCTTGCCGGTCACCGGTCCCGGCGGGAGATCCCCGTGGACTTCGGTCCCTCTGCCGGGCCGGGAGCTGGCCTTGACCCGCCACTGACCGACGCGGCGTGGCTGGAGCCCTATCCAGACCGGTGGCTGGCCGATGACATCGGCGCCTCGCCCGAGGCCCGGTACGAACAGCGCGAAAGCGTTGAACTGGCCTTCATCGTCGCGCTCCAGCACCTGCCGCCGCTGCAGCGCGCCGTGCTGCTGCTGCGTGAGGTGGCGGGTCTGCCCACCGCGGAGATATCCCGCCATCTCGGCACGTCGGCGGCGTCGGTGAACAGCGCGCTGCAGCGTGCCCGGGCGGCTGTGCGTGACCTTCGGCCGGCCCGGAGCCAGCAGCAGGTCCTGCGGGCACTCGGCGACCGGCGGACCAGGGCAATCGTCGAGCGGTACGCCGAGGCAACCGAACGAGGCGACGCCGACATGCTGATCAGCTTGCTGACCGAGGATGCCACCTGGTCGATGCCGCCGGTTCCGACATGGTTCCGGGGCCATGAGGCGATCAGGGAGTTCCTCGTCCGTTACCCGCTCACCCAGCGCTGGAAGCATCAGCCCACCCGGGCCAGCGGGCAGCTTGCCGTCGGCTGCTACCTGTTCGATCAGCGGAAAGGCTGGTTCGCCCCCGCCGTCATCGACGTGCTGACCATGGAAGGCGAGAAGATCAGCGCGGTGACCGCCTTCCTGGCGGACGAGACCCTGCCGCCGCATTCCGGCGGCTGGGTCACTGGCGCGGAACTGTTTGCCCGGTTCGGGCTGCCTGCCCGCCTGCGGTGACCGCCGGTGGCTTGAACTTCCGCTAAGCGTCGAGGTCGGCCTCGGCGAGGAGCCTGGCGGCCTCCTCCGGGCTGATCAGCAGGGCGGCTAGGAGGTTGCGGGCGTGCCACTGGCCCGCCGCCCACGCGAGGCCGTGGGCCAGTCCCTCCACGGTGGCGGCGTGGAGCTCGCCGTCCGCGTAGCGCCACGGGAGGTCGGCGCCGTCGACCGTGAGGCCGTCATGTTCCCGGTAGGTCGCGGGCGCGCCTGGCAGCACGTCGGACACCTCGTCCGGCACGGGACGGCGCTCGCCGGCCGACTCGATGACCCCGGGAACTTCCTCGGCAGCCAGCGGCAGGTCGAGCAGGTCGGCCAGCCGCGCCGCGTGCGGGTATGGCGCGAGGAGGAGCGGCTGGTCCGCGACGAGCGGCCACAGGTCGGGGGCGTCGAGGATCAGGACGTCGGCGGCGTCGGCGACGATGATCTTGTCGCGGTGGACCGCGCGGACCCGGTCCGGCGGGGTGAGATCCTCCGGCGTCAGGCCGTCGGCCGTGGCGAGGGCCGTCCACAGCGCGTGCAGCTGTGCCCGGCTGACCGGGCGGGCCGGGTCGGCGAGCCTGGACAGCAGCTCCTCCGCGCCGCGCGGCTCGGCGAGCAGGGCGGCGAGCGAGGACTTGACACCGAGCGCGCGGGCGACGGCGGGGTCGGCGAGTACGCGCGCGAGCGCAGGACCGGCACCTTCTTGGCTAGCACTGCTCGCCTCAAGCGGGTTCGCCGGGTCGTACAGGCCGGCCAGCAGCGGGTCCGCGTCGGGAAGGCGCAGCTCGGACGGGGGCCGCCCGCCGAGGGTCACGTGACCGCGCAGCCACCAGGCGGTGTAGGACGGGACGTCGGCGCTCCGGCCGTCGGCCAGGCGGACCCGGGCGGGTTCCGTGAGCGCGGTGCGCAGCGGCGGCGCTGCCAGCAGGTCAAGCGCCTGCGGCCAGCGGTCAGCGTCGACGACGTCGAGGTCCCTGACGGCGGTGAACTCGACGGCTACCGGCGGCAGCGGCAGCGCGTCCCCGGACGGCCGCAGCAGGCTGCGCGCGGCGGTGACCCACTCCTCGACGGCGTCCAGTTCCAGGTCGATCTCGGCCTCGTCGAGCTCGACGTCCTGCGCCGTCAGGAGGGCGAAGGACCACAGCACGCCGGCCGCCCGCAGCGCGTCCGCACCGTGCCGCGCCACGAGGTCACCGCTGACCGTGCCGAACGGAGCGTCGGCGGCGAGCAGCCCGGCGAGCGGCGCGCCCGGCAGCAGCAGCTCGCCGGCGGGATACCAGTCGCCGTCCTCGGCGGGCAGCGCGAGGTCGGTCAGCCACGGGTACTCGCCTGGTGCCACGTCGAGCGGGCCGAGCAGGCCGAGCACGGCGTCCGCCAGCCGCAGCGGCGAGTCGTCGTCGTAGGCGGCCTCGACGGCGCCGTCGTAGGAGTTCCTGACGGCCGCGCGGGTCGCCGGGTCCTCGAGCACGCCGCGCGGCGTGGCCTCGACCGCGCCGAGCCGCGCGAGCAGCGGGTGCGCCGCCTCCGGGTCGACCACCCGCAGCCCGAGCACCGAGAGCCGTCCGGCGTGCTCGAGTCCCGGATCGGGAAGCAGCAGCCCGCGGGGGCCGCGCACCAGCCGCCCGTCGGCCAGCGGGACGGGCAGCGCGCCGAGTTCGGCGCGGTCCTCGGGGGGCACGTCGGCGAGCGCGCCGTACAGGCCGTGCCACCAGGCGGGCTGCCGGTCCAGCGAGGCGAGCAGGTCGGCCAGCTCGGCGAGCGGCATCTTGCGGACCCCGAGCACCGCCCACGCCGGGTGCCTGACGGGCCCGTCGACCAGGTTCGGCAGCACGGGGACGAGATACTCGCGCAGCCCGGTCACCCCCGTCGCTGGTAGCTCGGTCCCGAGCAGCACCGCGTCGCGCGGGCGCACCCGGTCAGCCGGGCCGTGCCCGCCGCCGGCGGCGGGAAGGAACGGGACCGCGGGAAGGCGCGCCACGATCGCGCGCGCCAGCTTCGCGTCGAGTTCACCCCGGCCGACCGGCCCGGGGACCAGGTCGAGCAGTCCCGGCCCGGCACCGAGGCCCGGCAGCACGCCGGCGTACGCGTCCGCTGCCCGCTCCACCAGGAAGTCGCTCAGCGGCCCGGGAGCGACGTGCCGCCGGTCCGGGCTCAGCGGGAACGAGGCGAGCAGCAGGGCGGGCAGGCCGAACGGCTCGTCGGTGGGCGTCGGCGCGTGCACGACGGCCGTGACCCCCACGGGCAGCCGTCCCGTCGGTGCGCCGTCGTCGCCGACGGGGACGGCCCAGCGGACCGACCACGCGGTGCGGATCCGTTCCTCGGCGGGCCGGCCGGCGAGCAGCGCCTGGTCGAGTTCGCCCGCCGCGGCGGCGACCCGCCAGGCGCTCGGCACGCCGTTGACCGTGATGGTCGACCGGTCGCCCTCGTGGACCGCCGTGAGCAGCCGGGTCGTCCCGCCGACGGTGACCTCGACGTGGGTGAGCGCCGGGAGCGCGAGGAGCAGCGCTGGCCCGGTCTCCGTAAGCAGCCGGGTCACGAGCTCGACCGCCGCGTCATCCCGCAGCGGCAGCTCGACCGCCGTCGCGAACCCGTCGGGCAGCGCGCCGGGTGACGGCGGGTCCGCGAACGGCAGCCGCAGCACGGGCACGTGGCCGGACCGCGCTTCGATCTCGCCGGCCAGCGCGGGAATGGCGCCGACGAGGTCCCTGGTCCGCTCCCGCGACCACGAGACGGCCCCGGTCGCCGACCGGATGCGCGGGGCGTCGCTGACCGCGACGACCGCCGCGAACCCGACGCCGAAGCGGCCGACCGTCCCGCCGTCGCCGGCGGCCCCATCACCGGCGGGCCGGCCGCGCTTGGCGGACGCGCGCAGCGTCGACAGGGCCTCGACCCCGGCGGCGTCGAGCGGCGCCCCGTCGTTCAGCGCGACCAGCACCCCGTCCTTCAGCGTGAGCCGCAGCCTTCCGGGACCGCCGCCGCGCACCGCGGCGTCCGCCGCGTTCTGCGCGAGCTCCACGATGACCCGGTCACGGTACCCGCCGAGCGCGTAGTCCTCCTCCGCGTTGGCGTCCTCGCGGAACCGGCTCGGCGACGCCGCCCAGGCGTCAAGCACCCGCGCCCGCAGCCCGGCCGTGTTGAAGGGATCGGGGTCAAAAGGGTCAGGGTCAAGGGGAGCGAAAGGCCCGTCAGTCACAACTGCGAACCTAGCCGATGTGCCGGACGCGGCAGCCGGGGATGGTGGGTCGGCAGGGTGACCTCTACACTCATGGAATGGCCAGGTACTTCGACATCCATCCGGCCAACCCGCAGCGTCGCGCGATCACTCAGGTCGCCGACATCGTGCGGGCGGGCGGCTTGATCGCCTACCCGACGGATTCCTGCTACGCCCTCGGCTGCCAGCTCGGCAACAAAGACGGCGTCGAGCGGATCAGGTCGCTCCGCCAGCTCGACAACCGGCACCACCTCACGCTGGTATGCCAGGACTTCTCGCAGCTCGGCCAGTTCGTCCACGTGCCCAACCGCGTGTTCCGCGCGATCAAGGCGGCGACCCCCGGCAGCTATACGTTCATCCTGGCCGCGACGAAGGAGGTACCGCGCCACCTGCAGCACCCGGGCAAGAAGACGATCGGCGTGCGGATACCCGACCACGTGGTGGCCCAGGCGCTGCTCGCCGAGCTCGGCGAGCCGCTCGTCTCGAGCACGCTGCTGCTGCCGGGCGCGGACGACCCGATGACCCAGGGCTGGGAGATCAACGAGCAGCTCGGCGACGCCTTGGACGCGGTGCTCGACGCGGGCGACTGCGGCACGGTGCCGACCACGGTGATCGACTTCTCACAGGACGAGCCGGAGATCGTGCGCCGCGGCGCGGGCGACCCGTCCGACTTCGAGTGAATGCGGCTGTCCGTCAGCGCGCTGGCGTCACTGGCACTGGCTGGTGGCAGAACAGGCAGCGCGGGTCGCGATCTTGGGCGGCCTGCGCCTGGTCAACCGGCGCGCCGCAGTTCGGGCAGTGCGCCGGGACAACCCACGGCGGACCGACTCGGGCGCCTGACCGAGCGGGTGACTGCCCTCCCGGCGTCTGCTCGCGCTGGATGTAATCGTGCAGCGCACGCTTGTGCAGCGCCGGAACGTCAATGGCGATCCGGCTGCGGTCCGCGGCATCGTAGCGAAGCGGCACCCGCTCCCCGGCGGACAGGGGGAGCTGGATCTTAGGTATCCGGTCCGGGTGGCGCAGTTGCTCGGCCCCCCGTACCTCCGCGAGGCGGCGCGCCTCCGGACTGCCGGGCGCTGGCTGGTACAGATTGGCAAGTTCTTCGCTGAACTCAACCGTCTGGCCGTCTTTGAATGACACGGACAGGCGCAGGCGCGATATCCGGCGGTCGGCGTCGGCGGGATCGTTCCCCATCACCGTTCCCCGGATGGCCGCTCCGTCGCTGAGGAGCTTTTCCCGCTCGGCCTCGGTCATCTGCCGGTCGCGCTCGTGATGGTGAAGCACAAGGAGAGTATGGCGCACTCGAGGCCGCGGTTACGTTGCGCGCGGATATCTGTTTTTAACCTCGCCTGCCGCTTGAATCCGCACGGTGACCGCGCCGAGCCGGTAGCGTGAGCTGGTGACGACGTGGGCTGATCACGCGATCCTCTGGCAGGTGTACCCGCTCGGTTTCACCGGCGCGGAACGGTCGGCGCTGCCCCCGGACGAGCCGGTCAGGCACCGGCTGCGGCACCTGGAGGCGTGGCTCGACTACGCAGTCGAGCTCGGCTGCAACGGGCTGCTGCTCGGCCCCGTCTTCGCCGCGCAGACTCACGGGTACGACACGGTCGACCACTTCAGGATCGACGCCAGGCTCGGCGACGACGCCGACTTCGACGCCCTGGTGAGCGCCGCCGACCAGCGGGGCCTGCGGCTCATCCTCGACGGCGTGTTCAACCACGTCGGCCGCGCGTTCCCCGCCTTCAGGGCGGCGCTCGCCGGCGGCCCCGGCACGCCGGCGGCCCGCTGGTTCAAGCGGACACCCGACGGGTCGGACTACGCGGTCTTCGAGGGGCACGGTCAGCTCGTCGAGCTCGACCACGACGAACCCGCCGTCCTCGCCTACGTAATCGAGGTGATGACCCACTGGCTGGGCCGCGGCGCGGGCGGCTGGCGGCTCGACGCCGCGTACGCGGTGCCGCCGTCGTTCTGGGCCAAGGCCGTGCCCGCCGTCCGCGAGGCGTTTCCCGGCGCGTGGTTCCTCGGCGAGATGATCCACGGCGACTACGCCGCCTACGCGGCCGAGGCGGGACTCGACTCGATCACCCAGTACGAGGTGTGGAAGGCCATCTGGTCCTCGCTCAACGACCGCAACTTCTTCGAGCTCGACCACGCGCTCAGCAGGCACAACGCGTTCATGGACGGGGAACTCGCGCAGACGTTCGTCGGGAACCACGACGTGACCAGGCTCGCGACGGCGCTGAACGACGACCGTCACTTCTCCCACGCGCTCGCCGTCCTGTTCTCCATCGGCGGCGTGCCGAGCGTCTACTACGGCGACGAGCAGGGGTTCCGCGGCCTCAAGGAGCATCGCGAGGGCGGCGACGACGAGATCAGGCCCGCGTTCCCCGCCTCTCCCGCCGGGCTGGCGTCCGACGGGTGGCACTACTACCGTCTGCACCAGCGGCTGATCGGGTTCCGGCGGCGTCACCCGTGGCTGGTCCGCGCCCGGACGGCGGCCGAGGAGCTGACGCCGTCCGCGATGGCCCTGCGCCTGCGCGGCGAGGGGCCAGGTGAACAGGCCCTGCTGCTACTGAACACGGGCGACTCGGAGTTCCGGTTCGCCGTGGACGCCGGCGGCCTCTCGGTCGCGGAGACCCCGGAGGCGAAGCGCGGGCCAGCGGCCGCCGACCCGTTGCTCGTCCCGCCGCACTCCTGGACGATCCTCGCCTGACGGCGCCCGTCAGCCGGCCGGGTCGGCGTAGCCGTTCGTGTAGGCGTAGTGGATCGCCTGGGCGCGGTCACGCGAGCCAGTCTTGGCGAAGATGCGGTTGACGTGGGTCTTCACCGTCGCCTCGCTCACGAACAGGGTGCGGGCGATCTCCCGGTTCGACTGGCCGGAGGCGATGAGCCGCAGCACGTCGACCTCGCGCGGAGTGAGGTCGTCGACCCCCTCCGGCGGCTGCGCCAGCGCCCGGTCGGGCGCCTGCCCGCCGGGACCGGGCGACCGGGTCGCGGCGCTGAGCAGCCGCTGCTGCACGGTGGGGTCGAGCACCGCCTGGCCGGCCGCGGCCGCCACGACGGCCCGGCCGATCTCGGCGCGGGTGGCGTCCTTGGTCAGGTAGCCGAGCGCGCCGGCCCGCAGCGCGCCGATGATCGACTCGTCGTCGGCGTAGGTCGTAAGGACCACGACCCTGGTGCCCGGATGCTCGGCGGTGATCCTGGCCGTCGCGGCGACGCCGTCGCAGCGGGGCATGTTCAGGTCCATGAGGACCACCCGCGGCTGCTTCGCGGCCACCAGGTCGACGGCCGCCTCGCCGTCGGCCGCCTCGCCCGCCACGGTGATGCCCGGCAGCGTCCCGAGCAGCAGGACGAGGCCCTCACGGACGGCGGACTGGTCGTCCGCGACTACGACGGTAACGGGATCGGCTGACTCCTCATCGGTCATGCGAGCCTCCGGCGGAAACCCTGGTCTTCTGGCTGGGGAGGAAGCTGGAGCCCTGCGGAGCAGGGCGGAGGTTTATCCATAAGACAACTTCTAGTACTATTTTTCGCTACAATGTTTGCATGTCCAGGTACCGTGCCTACCCCACCCGTGAGCAGGAGGCTACGCTGCTGCGGCACTGCTCTGACGCCCGGTATGTGTGGAACCTGGCGGTCGAGCAGCACGCCTGGTGGAAGCCCGGACGCAAGTCCGGGCCCGGCTACCTGGAGCAGTCCCGGCAGCTCACCGCCGCGCGGGCGGACAGCCCGTGGCTTGCGGCGGGGTCGCAGACGGTGCAGCAGCAGGCGCTCCGAGACTTTAACCGGGCCATGCGGAACTTCTTTAAGGGCACCCACCGTCGGCCGGCATGGCGGAAGAAAGGCCAGGACGAGGGATTCCGGGTCGTCGCCGTCAAGCCGGGCGACGTCCGCCGCCTGAACCGCCGCTGGGCTCAGGTCAAGGTCCCGAAGGTCGGATGGGTCCGGTTCCGGCTGAGCCGCCCGGACGTGCCTGCAGCGAAGTCCTACCGGGTCACCTTCCGCAACGGCCTGTGGCACGTGGCGTTCGCCGTCATCCCCGAGCCGGTTCCGGGAACGGGCGATGTAATCGGGATCGACCGGGGCGTGGTGATCACCGCCGCCCTGTCGGACGGGCGGACCTTGAACTGCCCGCAGCTCACCGTGAAGGAGCGGGCGCGCATCCGCAAACACCAGCGGCGCGCCGCCCGCGCCCCGAGGGGAAGCCAGGAGAAGGCCGCCGAGTACGCCAAAGTGGCTCGCATGAAGGCACGCGAGGCGGATCGCCGCAAGGACCGGGCTGAGAAGACCTCCACCGAACTCGCCCGCTGCTACGACGTGATCCGGTTTGAGAAGCTCAACATCCGGAATATGACCGCCTCGGCCAAGGGGACGGTCGAGCGGCCGGGGAAGAACGTCGCCCAGAAGGCGGGACTCGACCGGGCGATCCTCGCACAGGGCTGGGGCGCCCTGCGCCGCCGGACAGAGGACAAAGCCCCGGGGCGAGTGCAGGACGTCCCGGCCCAGTACACCAGCCTGCGATGCAGTGCCTGCGGGTGGATCGACAAGAACTCGCGCAAGAGCCAAGCCGGGTTCGTCTGCTCCTCCTGCGGCTTCACCTGCAACGCGGATGTCAACGCAGCAGTCAACGTCGCGGCGGGGCACGCCGGAGGGACGACACCGCGCACGCGGCCGAACGTCCGTGAACCCCAACTGGTCACCTCCTTAACAGGACTGGTCAGCTCTGGAATCTTTGCCCTTCAAGGCAGGGAAGATGTCAAGCGCCGATTCTCTCGCAGGCCGGGCTCGCTTGTCCCGCCGCCCCGGCCGGGAGCGTGAGCAGCACAGTCCACCGCCCGTCCCGCGGCGCCGCGGTCAGCGTGCCGCCGGCGAGCGCGGCCCGTTCCCGCAGGCCGGTCAGCCCGTAGCCGGTGCCCGCGTGCGCGAGCGGGCCCTCGGCTCCTGGTCCCGGCAGCGGGTTGCTGATTTCGAGGGTCAGGGCGTCGGGCCCGTACGTCAGGGTAAGACTGACCGGCTGGCCCGGCGCGTGCTTGCGCGCGTTCGTGAACGCCTCCTGCGCCGTCCGGTAGGCGGTGAGCCCGCGTTCCGCGCCGACCGGACGCGGCGTCCCCGCGATCGTGAACTCGACCGTCGCGTCGCCGCCGGCATTGTGTTCGTCCACCAGGGCCCGCAGCCTGGGGGTGAGCCGGTCGGTCGCCGGGTCCGCCGCGTCCGCGGTTGCGCCCGCCGTCTGCGGCGCGCGTCCCGTGCGCTCGGGTGGGGAGTCCTCGCGCAGCGCGAGGATAGCGCGGCGTGCCTCCGCCATACCGTCCTTGGTGAGCGCGCCTGCCCGCTCCACGCATTCCACCGCCTTGGCCAGTTCCGGTCCTTTGTCCGGTACCGCCTCGAGCAGGCCCTCGGCCGCCTGCAGGTTCACCGAGACCGCGGCGAGCGCGTGCGCGAGGACGTCGTGGATTTCGCGGGCGATCCGCGCCCGCTCCGCGAGCGCGGCCGCCTGGGTCTCCGCCTCGTGCGCGCGGCGAGTCTGCTCAAGCGCCGCTTCGGCGTCGAGAGCGCGCAGCAGGTAGGCGCGCCTGGTGAGCCCGAACGCCCACGCGCCGATGAAGGCGCAGGTCAAGCCGGTGATCGCCGCGGCCGTCGCGCCGCTCACGATCCCCGCGATCAGGAACGCCGCGACGGTCTCCGCCACGATCGCGGCCGACACCTCGGCAGAAAGCCGGGCGCCGGCGGTGATCGCGACCACGAAACCGATCGCGACCGCCGAGTTGAGCGAGGTCAGCCCGGCGAGCACGCCGCCTGCGGCGCCCATGACGGCGAGCGCGATGACCCACAGCCACGGCCGGTTGCCGCAGAAACTCCACACCGCCCAGGACACGGCGGACACGGTGAGGGCCAGGGCGATCGCGACGCCGTCCCCGGAGCGGCCGAAGTGCGGGGTGGAAAGCGGAACCGTAATGATCACGAGCAGCAGCACGCCAATCCGGACGGCCTGGATCGCCGGGGGGACGTCGATCCGGCCGATCGTCGGCCCGTGCCTGAAGCGCCGCGCGTAGTTGGCGAGAACCACGTCTCTTAACGTATCCGCAGCGGGCACGGTGCACGCGGCCCCGCCGGGTGGAACCCGGGTGGAGACGCCCCTCCACCTGGCCTCCACCCGGGATACGGCCCTGCTCCGACGCGGCGGGCGGTGCCATCTCCGTAGCGTGATCGGGGTAAGGACGAATGCCCCCGAGCACGAGGAGGAACTCCCGTGGACACCAGCGTGTGGCTCCCGCAAGTCGCCATCCTTGGCGTGGTGCTCCTGTCGGACTACGGCGTGCGCAAGATCACGACCACCCGGCTGGTGCGCCCCTTCATCACCGCGTTGATCATCGTCCCGTTCTTCTTCAAGGGCGCTGCGACGTCGGGTAACGGGCTGCTCATCGAGGTGGCAGGCGCCCTGGCCGGCATCGCACTCGGAGTGCTCGCCGCCTCGCTGCTGCGCGTCTTCACCGACCCGGCCTCCGGCCGCCCCGCCAGCCGCGGCGGCTTGTCGTACTGCCTGTTCTGGGTGGCGGTCGTGGCGGCCAGGTTGTACTTCGCCTACGGCTCGCAGCACGTGTTCAGCCGTCAGCTTGGCGAGTGGCTGTCCACCAACCACATCACCGTCGACGCGCTGACCGCCGCCATCATCTTCTTCTCCGTGGCCATGCTGATCGGCCGCACCGGCGCCCTCGCCCTCCGGGCCCGCAGGGCGGCCGACCTCCGGTCCGCCGCCGGCCCCCGGGCCTCCGTACCGGTCAGGTAGCCCGCGCAGCCGTCGAAGCGCCCGCCGGAACCGTCCAGGTTCAGCGGGCGCTTCGCGTTCGAGATAACAGCAAGAAGCAGCGGTGGCGTTCGCTACTTCAGCACGCGGATGACGGTTGTCTTCGCCACCCCGGTAACCCGGGCGATCTCGTTGATGCCGACGCCGGCGGCTACCGCTGCCCTGATCCGGTCGTCACGGCTTGCGTCCACCCGCGCCCACTCGGCCAGCGCCTCGATGGCCTCAGGTCTCGACTGGTAGCGAACGCTACCGTTGCCAGGAACATCGCGGGGACTGCCGACTCTGCGGGCCATCGGAGTACCGGTCGATGCCGCGTCGGCCTCGCCGGCCTGATGAGTCCGGTCATCGCGCCTGCGGCCGGTGTCGTGCGCTACCGCCCGTTTCCATTTCCAGCCCGGCCGGACGCGCTGCCAGTCCCCGCCTTCAGTGACGTAGAACAGTTCCGTGCTGGTCGAGTTCCGGTACCAGCCAGGCTCGCATCCGTGAGCATGCCCCCGCGTCCGAGTGTGGTCGCGGTGCTCGCGGGGCAGCTCGGGCAGTTCGGTGAGATCCCTGGGAATGCCCAGCTTGAGCCGGTCCTCGGCTCTGCGGGGGAGCAGAGCGAGGCGCACGTCGTCAAGTGCGAGAACAGCGTCATTCACGGTATCGAATGCTACCAGTAGCGAACGCTACCGCCAAGGCTGAAACTCTCCTCAAGTCATGATGTGGGATACAAAAGGCCCCTCCCGGGGCCCTGAAATTACTCGTTAGTCGTGGCCGAGGCGCTTGAGCGTCTCCGAGACGTGGCCTTCGGCGCCGCCCGCGCCGGCGGCGCCCGCCGAGATCGCGTGGGCGTAGTCGGAGTCCATGTACTCGCGGAGGTAGCGCACCGTGTCGCCGTCGACCTGGATGATGAACACGTACTCGTTCGCGTAGGTGTTGCCGTTCAGCAGCCTGCCGCGGGCCGCGGTCTCGGCCACTACCCAGTCGCCCTCGGCGATCAGCCGGCGGATCTCGACCTTGGGGTCGCCCGGCTCGAACAGGCCCTCGCGGACCGGCTGGAGGAAGTCGTCGATGATCCCCTTCCGCCCCCGCTGCGCCGGCAGGCCGCGGGCCACGTCGTTGACCTGCCAGACGGAGTCGTCGGTGAAGAACTCTCCGATCGCGGTGTAGTTCCCCGTGCTGAGCGTGGCGAAGAACCGCCGTACCACGTCCTTGGGGTCGGACATCCTGACCTCCTCAAGCGGGCTAGAGGACCGCGACCGCGTTCGCGGGCGAGCCGACCGCCCCGGTCACGTTGAGCGGCACCGCCACGAACAGGAACTCGTGACGGCTTTCCCGGCGGCACGCCGCCGCAAGCGCGCCGAACGAGAACAGCTCGCCGATCGCCATCCCGAGCCCGGCGATGAGCCTGCCGTGCAGGGACCCGACGGCCGGGTCGACGGGAACCACCTCAACGGCGGGGTTGTCACAGGCCACGGCCGCGACGCCGGAGTCCCACAGGAAACGCGCCATCTCCTCGCTCCCCGCGAGTCCCGCGGCCGTGTACCCGGCCACCTCCTGCAGACCGCCGGCCAGTTCCACCCGGGCTGCGGCGTCCAACGTCAGGTACTTGTCCGTCCAGCCGGTCCGCACGCAGAGGATGTCGCCGGCCCGCAGCTCGGCGCCCTGCGCCTCGAGGGCGGCGGACAGGTCACCGGGCCCGAACGGCATGCGCGTGAACGGGTCGTACGCGCCATTGGCGGCAGAAGCCCGCGCCGCCAGGTCGACCAGCACGCCCCGGCCGATGATGCCGCGCTCGGCCCAGTGGTGAATCCCCAGCGGCCCCAGGTCGTCCGACGGACGGCCCCGCCACCCGCCGTACCACCCGTCGGGCGAGCCGACGTGCCGCAGCCCGTCCCACTGCGACGAGCACTGCAGGTAGAACCCGTCGATCCAGTCGTCCCACGCGGCGGGACCCATGGGCTCGAAATGATGCCTGAACGCCTTCCGGCCGAAGAACGGCGGGTCGGGCAGCCCCAGGGGCAGCGACACCCCGATCCGTTCCCCGGTCCGCACGCCGCTGGCCGCCGCGGCGACCGCTGGGCCGGACAGACGGTTGAGCGTGCCCACGTTGTCGCCGCGGCCCCACACGTCCCACGCGTGCTGCACCCCGTTGCCTGGCAGCCTGGGCAGCGAGTCGAACGGCGGGATGACAGCGTCGTCGGTCACATCCGCGACGCTACCGGACCTTCCGCCCGTGGCAATGGGGTGGCGCGACTGAGTAAGCCGCTTACGTTCTGGCTGCTGGTGGGGTTGACTTTTGCCGGCGACGGGCTAGACCGGGCATGTCCAGTCGGCCGGGCTGTACTGCGGGACCAGGCCGGCGCTGTCCGGCGGCGGGAAGTGCACCTTGAGCGAGAAGGCGTGCGGCGTGGGGCCGTGAGCGCGCAGGTGCCGCACCCGTTCTTCGGCCTCCGTGATGGTCGGGATGTGCCCGCGCGGTATCCACCACAGGGCGGCGTAGACGTCCGTCAGCCGCTCGAACCACTCGCGGCGGCGCCGCAGCACCGCGCGGTGCGCGTCACCGTAGACGAACGCGGCGAGTGCCTCGACGGACTCCCAGACGGACATGTTGATGAGGATGCCGCCGTCCGCGCCCTCGGCGTCGTCTTCGAACGCACGCAGCGCGGTCGAGTTGCCGTCCTCGGTCTGCAGCCGCCACACGAAGCCGGGCGCGCTGTCCGCGACCTCGTTGACCGGGTCGAGCCACGCCACGAAGTCCGCGAGCTGCGGGCTGTCGAGCGGTGCGACGAGCCGTCCGATATTCACCTGCGCCACCACGTACTCCATGCCTGCCCCTCCAGCGTCGGCGCCGCCGGTGTCGTAAGCACAGTGTGCTAAGTACCAAACGGCGTTATTGCCACTTACGGTCAAGCTACAGGCGGGCGCCGCCTGGCGCTAGGGGGTTGCCGCTGTCGGTGCCGTGAGTCGCGCCGTGACCCGCCTGGACCGCGGAGCGGGCGAGGCGCCGCACGGGCTCGGACCGGAGGACTTTGATCCTGTCTGTCGCCTGCCTGAATAGATCGTACCGGTCAAACTCGCGGTAATGCCGGGCGGTGGATTCGGCCTGGTCGATCTCGTCAAGACTCACATTTTCCCTCGTTAACAATCTCCCGTATCCAACAATAAATGCACACTATTCTGGTCGTGGGGTCCCAGGGTATTATTCTTGCCAAATCATGGTCATGTAGTCCAGCGTGATCGGCCGCACCGGGGCGATGCGAATAATTGGGGCGAAACAGCGGTCACTGATATCGGTCGAGATAGATTGGCAATGCGCATGAGCTACTGTCCGACCTGCGGGCGGGAGCGCGCCAGCGACGCCCGGTACTGCCGGGGCTGCGGACGCGACTTCGGCGTCGAGGCGATGGCCGGGAGCACCGTGCCGGCGGAGGAACCCGACGTGGAACCGGTGCACCCGGACCCGTTCGCCGAAGAGCCGCCGCAGACGGTGACCGTGACGCCGACGGGCCGGCCGGCCGCGCCGGAGCCGGTGTGGGGCCCGGCCGAATACCTGCCGCCGTCGGGGGGCCCGGCCGAAGCCGAAGACGTGCCGCCGGGAGAGCGGCGGGGCGACTGGCGCACGCTGTGGGTTCTCGCTGCGGTTATCGTGCTGCTCGCCGCCGGCGGCGGCACCTACGTGCTGGTGAAGCACCTGAAAGGGCAGCCGACGGCGGGTCAGGGCGACAGCGCGCCCACCCCGACCGTGAGAGCTATCGGGCCGGCGACCCAGCCTGCCAGCACGCTGGCCGCTAGTCCGGAGGCATCCGCTTCCCCGTCACCGTCCGCTTCCCCGTCCGCGTCGCCGTCCCCGAGCGTGGTCAGCATCGGTCCGGCCGTGAATAACGCCTCTCCGCAGGTGGAGGTAGTGCTCAGCCATTACTTCCAGGGGATTAACGACCGTAATTACGCGGAATACGCGAGCTCGGAGACCGCGCAGGGAATAGCGGACCAGCCGAAGTCGTCCTTTGACGCCGGATATGCGACAACGACCGACACGGGGATGACGCTTGAGTCGCTGACGTCCACCGGGGGCGGTGACCTGACCGCGACCGTCGTGTTCACCAGCCGCCAGTCGCCTTCCGACAGCGTTGACGGCAGTGCGTGCAACGACTGGACGCTCAACCTCTACCTGGTCCCCAGCGGCGCTCGCTACCTGATCGCGCCGGCCCCGTCTGACTACCAGCCCACCTACGCGGACTGCTGACGTGACCGTTCAGCGCAGGTACGAGGCGCCGTTGAGGTCGAGCACGGCGCCGCTGGACCAGGCTGCTTCGGGGGAGGCCAGGTAGACAACTGCCGCGGCGATCTCTTCGGGCGTGGCGACCCGGTTGAACGGCGACTGCGCGCGGATGACGTCGCCGACCGGGGTGGCGAGTTCCTCGGTCGTCATGTCCGTCTGAACGTAGCCGGGCGCGACCGAGGCGACGGTGATCCCGTGCGGCGCGAGCGCCACGGCGAGGGACTGGCCGAAGGCGTGCAGCCCCGCCTTGCTCGCCCCGTAGGCCGGGTGCGACGGTTCGCCGCGGTAGGCACCGCGCGACCCCACGTTCACGATCCGGCCGCCCTTTCCGGCGCCCGCGGTCATGTGCCTGACGGCGCACCAGGTCGCGTTCGCCGCGCCGACCAGGTTCACGCCGAGCGTGGCCTGCCAGGCCGCCTGCCATTCCTCGTAAGAGGTGCCGAGCACGGGATGGTCGACGTAGATCCCGGCGTTGTTGACCAGCACGTCGAGCCCGCCGAGGTGCCCGGCCGCCGCGTCGACCATGGCCCTGACCGCGTCCGGGTCCGCCAGGTCGGCCCGGACGGTCACGTGCCCGCCGCCCGGCAGCGAGTCCCGCACCTCCTCGGCGGCAGCGGCGCCCTCGCGGTAGTGCACCGCGACCCGGTCGCCCCGCTCGGCGAACGCCCGCGCGATCGCCGCCCCGATACCCCGCGAACCACCCGTAACAAGAACCGCACGACTCACGCCGCGACTTTACCCGGTGCCGTGGGCCGACTCGCGTCCACCATCACGATTCGCCCGCCCGCCCTGCCGGATAACAGCAAGAAGCGCCTGCGTGACGACGCGCGCTTAGCCGCCGCACAGCTCTGCGAGTTTCGTCATCGTCGCCCAGTTGCGCGCGGTGCCGGTCACGCCCGCCTTGGGGGAGCTGACGACACGGAGCAGCGCCGCCGACAGGTCGCTCGTCCCGAATCCCGCGGGCGTGTGCAGGTAGAGCGTCCGGCCGACGATCGTGGCGGTGTCCTTGGCGCCCTTGGCCGCCACCTGGGCGACCGCGGCGTCCACCTTGGCCGTGAGCTCGGCTCCGGGCGGCTCGCTGAGCACCACGGCGTGCGCCCGCTTCGGATCGGGCTCGCCGGGGAACGGGTTGGCGGCGAGGATCTCGCCGAGTTCCGCCCGCGTCACCACGACGACCGGCGCGGTCACGCCGAGCCGCGCTGCGATCGCCTCGGCCATGGCGCGTGCCATCGCGGGGCCGTCGGCGCCGGCCCCAGCAGTGAACAGCACGTTGCCGCTCTGGATGTACGTCGCCACGTCCGTGTGGCCGAGATCGCTGACCAGCGCGCGCAGGTCTGCCATCGCCACCCTGTTCTTGCCGCCGAGGTTGATACCGCGCAGCAGCGCGACATGCGTAGCCATGGAACTATTCTCCCCTGCTTAACGCGCCACCCGCTCCCGCTTTCGACAGCAGTCCAGGAGGTCGACTCCCGCAATGCCAGTCCGCCCCCGGCTCTGGGAGAACTTAGGGCCATTTCGTGTTGCGTGCTGTCCTGATATATCCGGGTAAATGCGGCGGCCGGGACGCAGGAAATGGCCCTAAGTCGAAACGGTGCGCGCGTGCGCGGTGATAACAGCAAGAGGCGCTGGCGCGCCACCGCCGCGCTGGCGCTACGCTGCCGCGGTGACGTCGGCCAGCGCCACGGCGATGTTGTCGGGGCCTCCGGCCTCGTTGGCGAGCGTGATCAGGCGGCCGACCACCGCGGCGGGGGACAGGTCCCGGTCCGACAGCGTCTGCCTGATCACCGAGTCGGGGACCACGTTGGTGAGGCCGTCGGAGGTGAGGAGGTACCGGTCGCCGGCCTGAGCGTCCAGGACAGACAGGTCCGGCGTCGCGGCCATTTCCGCCTGGTGTTCCGGCAGCCCGGACTCCGCTAGTTCCGCGCTTGACGCGCCGACCGCGCGCAGCAGCAGGGAGCGCTGCGGGTGGGACGCCGCCTCTTCCTGGGTCAGTCGGCCCGCGTCGATCATCGACTGGGTCACCGAGTGGTCGTGGGTGACCTGGAACAGCCCGCCGTCGCGGTACAGGTAGGCGCGCGTGTCGCCGATGTGCACGAGCGTCAGCCGGGACCCGGACAGCAGCATCGCGGTCAGCGTGGAGCCGCTGCCGGCGAGGTCCGGGTCGGATTCGGCGATCGAGCGGACTGACGCGGTCGCGGCGGATACGGCGTCGGACAGGACGTTGAGCAGGTCGGCGGGGACGACGGCAGGTTCAAGGCCGCGGAGCGCGTCGATGGCGGCGGCGCTCGCCCGGTCGCCGGCCGGGCCAAACCCGTCGGCCACGGCCAGCAGGCCGGGGCCCGCGTAGCCGGCGTCCTGGTTCCGCTCCCTGACCAGGCCGGCGTCGGAGGCGGCGGCGTAGCGGACGGCGAGCGGAGTCCCGGGCGTCCCGGAAGTCCCAGGCGGAACGGAGGCGGGCGGCATCGGCTCGGGCATGGCGGTTGCTCCCTCGGAGAGATAGGCGATGAGGTACTGAGCAAGCCGCTGTCGTTCGGCGAAATCCGCCTCGGTCGCCTGGAGGAAGGCGGCTACCGACGCGGCGGCGTCCGCCGACGGTGACTCGACCACGGCACCGATCCGGGCGAGCGGCATGCCCAGGCGGCGCAGCCACGCGACCAGGCGCGCCCGTTCCAGTTGGGCGGGCGCGTAATAGCGGTACCCGGACCACTCGTCGACGCGGAACGGCCGGAGCAGCCCGAGGTCGTCGTACATCCGCAGCGCCTTCGGCGACAGACGCGACAGGCGGGCGAACTCGCCGATCGTCAGCAGCTTCACGGTCACCACCCTGAGCGTTGCCCCAGGGGGAAAGTCAACCACGGGGGTTCAAGTCTCCCCAGGCATAAGAACCCCAGCCGAGGCTGAAGATCGCCAATCCAATGTCACGTACTAGCCCTGCCGGCGTCTGGCTCACCCCGATCGCCTTGGTTCGAAAACATCCTCGACTGGGCAATGGCTCGACCAAGAACAGAGCCACGGACGGTGCCCGGTGCCGGGTCGGCGAACAGGCGCAGGTCGCGCGTTAAGGACGTGGTGATCGGTTGCCCTCTCTTGAGTCACGCGCCTTAGCTCAAGCGCTGGACTCTGGCCTCAGGGCACCGTCGGCAAGCCGGGATCGTACTCGGTGTAGTGGTTGGGGCATACCCATAGAAAATCCCCCGATGGCGTTTGGATGCGGCGCAGGCCACCGAATTTCCGCAGCCGATCATGTTCGAAGATGAGCATGCGAAACGCGCGAAGTGCGCCACCCTCAGCGGCGGTCATCTGGTCTGCGACCAGGCCCGGAATAACGTTAGCTAGCTCCATAGCCGATTCGCCCAGTAGATTATCTTCCCTATCCAGCTCGTCTGATAGGTCATCGACGATGGTTTTCATCATTTCTAGATGAGCTGAGGCACGCTCGATCTGTTCCGTGGGCAATGATGCGACCGCGATCGAGCCGGCCAGCGGGACTACGAGCTGCAATGTCCTGACGATCAGCTGCACATAGGGACTGACCTTGGAGAACCACTCCTTTGGCTGATCTATCTGATAGGCCGCATCGTCCCACGGGTGCCAGTAGCCAGGGTGCTCGCACCATAGCGTCAAGCGGTAGTGATGCCGGTACAGGCGCTGGAGCCTGTTTCTTGCTTGCTGATCCTGGGTGAGGGTGAATAGAGCTGGGCAGTCGGTGACCTCGGCGCTGACGACACGCAAGACACGACGGATAACTGCTGCCGTGTCGGCTGCCTGATCTCCTATCAGGATTAGGCGGTCCTCAACGCGATCCAGTTGTTCTTGGATCATGTCGGCAGCGAGCGGCTGAGATGGTACCGGGAAGCCGGTAAGTAGAGCGGTGACGTCATGCCGCGTACGGCACCGGACGCAGAGATACCTGGCCTCACCTTCCTCACGATAGGCGAGCAGGTCTTCCATGGGAAGCAGGTTGTAGCACTGCGTCCCATCGGGAGTGACGCTGGGGCAGGGTATGAACAGCTGATAGGTCAGGCCGGGCCAGCGGCTCTTGATCAGCGTCTCGACACTATCGGACAGGACATGGAAATAGTGATCGGGGGAAGGGGCGCGGACTTCGAGAACTAGCTGAGCAGGTGAGGGCAACTCCACGAGTGCTTCGGATGCGTAGGCGGGAATAGGGTGACGCAGAAACACGCCGGTACGCCAGTGCCGTCCGGTCGTGGCCTGGTGATGCCGTACCGTCAGCCAAGCCATTAGGCCAGGAGCAGGCTCGTTGAACTGGCAAACCAGGGCCAGGCGATGAAGTCGTGCGGGCAGCGGTGTGCGTGAATCCCATGGGAGGGCCGGGCGCTGATAGGGCACCAGTTGGGCGACCAGACTTCGCTGCTCATCTTCCAGCCGGTAGGAGATGTCGAACTTCTCCATTAGTCGCAAGAAATACCGGTGATAGCGGGCAGGATAGCTAGGACCGTCCGGCCGGTCCTGCCAGATTTCCTGCAGGCGGGCGTGCTCAAGCACCCCGCCTGAGCTGCGCGTCAGGTCGTCACGCAGCACGTAACTGATAGCTTTGGTCAGCCACTCAGGGTTCAAGACCACGAAGTCTCGAAGTCCGTCATCGGTCCCGTAGTACATGATCTGGCCCAGATCATGCATCAGCGCGGCAAGCGTGCTGGTTTCCTCGTCGCTGAGCTGGTGCCGCTGGCATACAGCTGTGAAATCCTGGAAGGACATCTGAGGGTTCGGCCGCGCCAGGTTGGCGATCTCATCGCGGACCGCAACCCACCGGGAACTGATCTTTTGACCCATCTGTGGCAGTCGCGCAGCCTGCGCAGCGATAGCGTCTCGTAGCTCATTAATGCCGTAACCGGTCTGGTTGTCTACCTCGAAGTGCCCTGCCAGCATCTCCGGGAACTCCCGTTGTAGATTGGGATAGTCCAGGTCCGGGTACTGGTCAGCCGCACAGTGGGTCGCCACAATCATGACCTGCGCGTCCGACCCGACCCGCAGCCGGATACGGCGTAGCCAGCCTTCAACCTCGTTCTGCTCCTGGCCTTCCCGAGGCTTCCACACAACTAGATACAACGACCGCTGGCTGAAGAAGAACTGGTGCGTGATCCTGTAGGCCTCCTGGCCACCGAAATCCCACAACCGGATCGTCATTTCCTCGGCAGCACTCGGATGCCGCAACACAACGGGCTCGATTTCGATGCCATGTGTGAAAGAACGACCTTCTACGAAATTCTCGCCCCGGAGCGCCGCACTCAGTGATGTCTTGCCTACATTGCCTTCACCAATCAGCAACACCTTTGCTTCGTACAGGGCAATGCCGTCTCGCAAGCTACGAAGATAGACAGCCACTGCACCCGGGCCCTGCTCGATCAACTCTGGTAGTGGCTCCGTCAACGGATTACGCGAAAGGCGCAATATCAAACCTTTATCAATCCGATCGGCAATTTCTGGAGGCAGCGAGGTCAGCTGGTTGCCGTCGAGTCCTAGGGTCTGGAGGCGGGTGAGCTGGCCGATTTCCGGAGGCAGCGAGGTCAGCCGGTTGCCGTCGAGTCCTAGGGTCTGGAGGCGGGTGAGCTGGCCGATTTCCGGAGGCAGCGAGGTCAGCCGGTTGCCGTCGATTCTCAGGATCTGGAGACGGGTGAGCCGACCGATTTCTGGAGGCAGCGAGGTCAGCCGGTTGTTATAAGGCATCAGGATCTGGAGGCTGGTAAGCTGGCCGATTTCCGGAGGCAGCGAGGTCAGCTGGTTGCCGTCGAGTATCAGGGCCCGGAGGCTGGTAAGCTGGCCGATTTCCGGAGGCAGCGAGGTCAGCCCGTTGCCGTCGAGTATCAGGGCCCGGAGGCTGGTAAGCTGGCCGATTTCCGGAGGCAGCGAGGTCAGCCCGTTGCCGTTAAGCCCTAGGCTCCGGAGGCTGGTGAGCTGCGTAATTTCCGGAGGCAGTATGAGCAACCCTCGATCTGGCAAACTACAAATTCCGGAATTCCTTATCATTCGCATTTCATCAGCAGTCAGCAATTCCGTCATCATTGACCCCCGCACCGCGTAAACGCAGCACTTTCTGGCAGAAATATCTTGATAATGAGGCGGTTAACAATTCACGACTGAGAGAATATACCCTGGCAGTAATCTGCAGCGGCTAGGCCGGCGCTCCTATAGCACCCAGTGTACTACTGTACGGATCCGCGATACCCTCTTTCCCTACGTCGGCAGGCTGGCCGACTTTGCCATTGTGGTGACCTGGACGGTCACTTCCGTCAGCCGGCAGGCTGGACGTTGTCGCGGATCGGCTTTATGGCTGACTCCATACCTCGATCAGTGCTTGCCGCCGTCGCTGGGACGCCTAGCGGGACTGTCGCTACGTGACAGCGCGCTGACAGTCCACAAGCTCACCGCTGAGGTAATGGTCGACCTTTAGTGGGCACAGCGGCGGGTCGGTCGCGCACAGCTGACTGGCCGCTTCCGGCGAAGCCAACCCACTGGCCACATCCGCCATCCCGGGCGTTGGTCCAACCGTCAAGCACATGACAGTGTTGGTGGCCGCGGTCGAGGTGCGCAGCGGAGGGTGGTACATCGCTTATGGGCCACCTGGCAGAGGTGTCAGTAGGTACATGGGGTGGCTGGCCGTCTGGCGCCGCTGGAGCCTCGCCCGTGAACACGGCAGGTCACGACCTCCACGCACTCGCTCCACGCATGCCAAGTGACGGGGGAGACGCGCGCATTCGGTGAGCCAACAGCGCCGGAAGGTGACAGAAAAGGACGAGCTGTCACCGTTGATGTGCTGCCCCTTTGCGTGCGCTCAGGCCGCCGCAGGGAGTGGCGGCTGAAAATTGCTTGCTGGCCAGACTAGGCTTGATAAAAGCTCGATGGGAGGGCATGGATGTCAACGCTGGAGGAGCAAGAAGCTATTCGCCCGCAGAGTTATATCTTTTCTGGGCGAATTCATCCGGAGCGCTATAACTGGGGTATTGACAAGCCGTACGAAGTAATCGTTGTTCACCACGACGATGCGAGTTCTCGTATGCGAATAGCCATAGCGCACAGCCAGGTCAACGTAACAGTTCATACAAACGCTTCCGAGCCTGTACTGGACATGAAAAACAGGGTCACTCGTCTCGTAAGGAACTTGGCGGACGCGCTAGGCTTCGTAACGAGCGCATCGCTAGACGTGGAAATTATCAGTTGTATAGCCCCGGACGGCAGTAGCCATGTATTCAACACAGCATTCGACGGCTTGATCCAACACGTAGTGGGATCCGCAGAAAGTCAGAGGATATTCAATGCTCTAATTGTGCAGGCCGCTCGCTCTCAGTTCGTGCGTATGGCACTATCGGATCTAAGGAGTGCTATCCGCGAGCCGCTTGACACCTGTGCGAACTGTTATCGGGCCGTGGAGTCCATTAGACAAGAATATCTTGAAGGGAACCCTGACAAGGGGACTCCCCGAAAGGATTCCTGGATACGGCTCCGAGATGCAGTTGGTGTGGACGAGGCAGAAGTGCGATGGTTGGAAGAGCGGTCAATCCCCCGTCGACACGGTGAGCCGATGGATGTGACTCATGCTGAACGAAAGCGAGCACTGCGGTTGGCTTGGCGGGTGGTCGAGCAGCATTGCCTCAATTACGGAGAACCGGAAGAGTCTGGAGAAAATGTAATCTCCGAATCCGGCGAATGACCACGGCCTATACATCCGGGAAACGGCTGGCCCTTGCGACCCGTTTTCTGAGCATGTCTCAGTTTTGTCGGCCGGGCCATTGGCTTGAGACGCCCCTTCCCCGAAGTTGCTCACGCAGTGGGACTCTCCGCCCGCCTTGCAGCTCCCGCGGCAAGGAAGTCCCGCAGCCGTTGTGCCCGGGGCTGGCCGACGTTTAGCTGAGCGCGGATCGCGCGCACCGAGGGAACCCCGTCCGCCGCGAGCTGCCCGGCGAACAACTCGGCCGCCCGCTCCTGATGCGGGTCCATGTCGTGCCCGGTTGCGGGCGAGTCATCCGCTGGAACCTGGGAACTGCGGATGACCATCATGAGGAGTTCGTACCAGCCGACCAGCGCCACCGCTGGCCATGCGGCTACAGCTGCGCCGATCAGGCTATGACCCAGGCCATGGGCGACGACGCCGAGCACGGCGAGAGCGGTTGACCACCTGATGACCCGATCCGCGCCGCTCATAGGACACCGCCAGCAGCAAGCGAAAACGCAGTGGTGAGCGCGATGTCGATCATGTAGTTAAGGTGCGTGTCCCCCCTCGGACACTTTCTTACGTACACGCCCCGTTCGCCGCTCGCGCGCGAGGACTGAGAGGCCCATTCAGGGGCATGCAGTCGCAATGACGATTCGTAGCGTGGGTGTAGAAGAGGAACTGCTCCTTGTCGAGCCCGGTACAGGAAAGCCTCTAGCTGTGGCCGAGACGGCGCTGCGCACCATGGACACGGACGATGGTCGTCAGGGAGGCACGCATGGGGATGCCGGCGAGTCGCTTGAGTTCGAGTTGCAGCGGCAGCAGCTGGAAACCAGCACGAAGCCGTGTTTCGAGCTGAGCGAACTCAGCGACGAACTGCGCCGCGGTCGGTCGCTGGCCGCCGAAGTGGCAGGCCGGGTCGGCGCGCGGGTGGCGGCGCTTGCCACGTCTCCCGTGCACGTCGAACCGCAGATGGTGCGCAAGGGAAGGTACCTCCGGATGGCCCACGCGTTCGGGCTGACCGCCTACGAGCAGCTGACCTGCGGATGCCACGTGCACGTCAGCATCGCCTCTCCTGACGAAGGAGTCGCCGTCCTCGACCGGATCAGGCCATGGCTGCCGGTTTTGCTGGCGCTCAGCGCGAACTCGCCTTTCTGGCAAGGGCGAGACAGCGCGTACGCCAGCTTCCGGTACCAGGCGTGGAGCCGCTGGCCAAGTGCGGGACCGACGGAAGCGTTCGGCAGCGCCGAGGTCTATCAGCAGACAGTTCAGCAGATGGTTAGCACCGGCACGCTGCTCGACACCGGGATGGTGTACTTCGATGCCCGGCTGTCCGAGCACTATCCGACGGTTGAGATACGGGTCGCCGACGTATGCCTGTATGCCGACGATGCGGCGCTGATCGCCGCGCTGGCACGGGCGCTGGTGGAAACCGAGGCACGCCGCTGGCGGGCGGGCTCGGCTATCCCCGCTTACCGCACCGAGGTGCTGCGCCTGGGCACCTGGCGGGCTAGCCGGTCCGGCCTGGACGACGTCCTGCTCAACCCGCATACCGGACTGCCCGAACCCGTTTCGACCGTCGCGGACGCAATGCTTGAGCACATCAGGGACGCACTGGACGAAGCGGGAGACACCGACACGGTCACCAGACTGGTCGCCGCAGTGCTTGCGCGCGGGAACGGGGCCGCCTTCCAGCGGAGAGCCTGCCGCGACGGCGGCCTGGCCAGCGTGATCGAGAGCACGGCCGCCATTACCGTCCGCTGATACTCCGCGCTTCATCCCGAACGGACCATGGTGGATCATGAGCGCTCGTCACCATGGCCATGTCCGCAGAGCTCGATCTCACAGAGCGCGTCGATGCCGGTGGCCTGCAGAATTCTGCGCACAATCGGCGACGGGCGGCTGATAACTGGCTTGACGCCTGCCGGGAGCCACCGGCCGGTGCGAGCGATGAGCCGCGCTGACGCGCAGTCCATGAAGGCGACATGGGTCGTGTCGAAGACGAGCCGTCGCGGCCTGCTGTCGCGGATCCGCTCCAGCCGGTCAGCCAGAAAGCCTTCACTGGTCACGTCGAACTCACCGCGGAGCACAACGGTGACCGTCCCGCCGGTCGCGGTTGCCTCGAAAACCGCCAGTGGCTCAGGCGGTTCGGCGTACATGCGGCTGCCTTCGCTGTAGCTCGGCGGCTTGTGCCCGGTCCGGCAGACACTGTGGCCGCCGGGCCCGCGCTCTCGCCATCGCCGTCGGGCTACCAGTAGTGCCGACGGCCGCCTACGGCGCGGCCTGTCGCTCCGAGGAGGGCCAGGCCGAGGCCGATGAGCAGCACGACAATGCCGATCGACCAGAGGATCGCGAACTTCAGGACGAAGCCGAGGATGAGCAGGGCAAGACCGAGGATGATCATCGAAAACTCCTGTTCAGCAGCTGAATCTCGGGCTATAGCCGACTGCTGTCAGGAGGCGCCTTCCGACGGTGCGCGAAGACGCGGGGACAAACGCCGACGTGACGTAGGCCGCAGGGTTCTTGGCGGCTTCGTGACGACAGGGGCAGTATATAACATTCAGCCGGGTTCAGGGCTGCCGTGCTGCGTCCTGGACGACCTCGCCGCAGACCATAGCCAGCTTGCGGCGCTCTGACCTGGCCCTCGATCGAAGCTGCTCATATGCCGCACGTGCCGAGATGCCCTGCGTGCCCATCAGAACGCCCTTGGCCTGCTCGATGATCTGCCGCGAGTTCAGCGCTCCTTGCAGCTGGCCGGCGAGCTCTGACTGCTGTTCGCCCTGGATGATGCTCGCGATCAGCAGGGCTGCTAGATCGGTGAACGCCAGCAGCGCCAGTTCGTTGGCGGGCGACCAAGGGCGTCTACGCTCCGACAGCACCGCCACGACGCCGACCGCATCTTGGTTGTAGGGCAGCGGGCTGGCGAGCACGGCCCGAACCTCACGCCTGATGGCAGCCTTGCTGAACAGGGGCCATCGTCCGTCTTGCTCGAGGTCGGTGGCACCGACCAGCTCCTTGGTATCGAATGCCTCAATGCACGGGCCTTCCTGGTGACGGACCTGAAGATCCTCCAGGTGCGCGAACCGGTCGTCTGACGCCGCCACGCTGCGCAGGTGCTGCGCCGTGTCGGCGAGCATCAGGCCCGCTCCGTCGACGGCGAACATGGAGTGCGTCGTCTGCACGATCTCTCCGATGGCGTCTTCTACCCGCATCTCCCCGAACCGCAGCCTGCCCAGCTCGACGAGGGCGTGCCGCACGTCCTCCAGGGAAATCTCCATCGCTCCCACCTCCCTCCTAACAGGCTCAAATGGATAGTAGGCGCAAGGGAGCAGGTCCCGCTTTGCGGAAAGCCGCGCTGCCCATTGTCAGTCACCTTTTTTAGCATCGCCGGTCACCGGCGCCCAGTGCCGCCCTGCTGACTCTCATGGAATGCTGACGCACTTTTCCCGTGAGGGATTCTTCTTCATCCCCGCGTGCATGCTGACTTACATCCATTCGGCTCGAGCGGGGCCTTACTGCCGGTATGTAGCCAGGAACTCCCCGAGCCGGTTGATCGCGTCCGACAGCACCTCAACCGGGGCCAGGAATACGACCCGAATATGGTCGGTCGACGGCAGGTTGAACCCGCTCCCGTGGGTCAGCAGCAGATGCTGCTGCTCGAGCAGGTCGATGCACATTCGCTGGTCATCGGAGATCTTGTGCACCTCGGGGTCGAGCCGGGGGAACAGGTAGAGCGCGCCGGCCGGCTGGTAGCAGTCGATCCCCGGAAGCGAGGTCAGCTGGGACCAGGCAAGATCACGCTGGTCGCGCAGCCGCCCGCCCGGCAGCAGCAGCGGCGTGATGTCGATGCCGCCGTCGAGCGCGGCGGGGATCGCGTGCTGGGCGGGGACGTTCGGGCACATCCGCATGTTGGCGAGCAGTTCCAGGCCCTCGCGGTACTCGGCGATCGGCTCGCGTGGCCCGGACATGACGAGCCAGCCGGAGCGGAAGCCGGCCAGCCGGTACGTCTTCGACATGCCGCCGAGCGTGAGCACCGGCAGGTCCGGGGCGAGGGCGGCCGCGCAGTGGTGCACGGCGCCGTCGAACAGGATCTGGTCGTAGATCTCGTCGGCGATCACGAGCAGGTCATGCCGCCTGGCGACCTCGAGCAGCGCCTCCAGCGTGGAACGCGAGTAGACGGCCCCGGTCGGGTTGTTCGGGTTGATGATGACGAGCGCCCGCGTGCGGGGCGTGACCAGCGAGGCGACGTGCTCGACGTCGGGATTCCAGTCGAGGTCCTCGGCGCACCGGTAGTGCACGGCGCGCCCGCCGCCGAGGTTCACCGCGCCGGTCCACAGCGGGTAGTCGGGCGACGGGACGAGGACCTCGTCGCCCGGGTTGAGCAGCGCCTGGAGCGCCATCACGATCAGCTCGGACACGCCGTTGCCGAGGTAGACGTCGTCGGGCGTCACGCCGGTGACCCTGAGCTTGGCGCCGAAGTACCTGGCGACCGCCTCCCGGGCCGGCGCGATGCCGCGCGCGTCGCTGTACCCCTGCGAGTCCGCGATGGAGGCCGTCACCCGCTCGAGCACCGCGCTCGGCGTGAAAAGCCCGAACGGAGCGGGGTTCCCGATGTTCAGCTTGATGATCTCGTGACCCTGCGCCTCAAGGTCGCGAGCTCGCGCCAGCACCGGTCCGCGAATGTCGTAACGGACGTCGGCCAGCCTGCTCGCCTGAGACACCACGGTGGGCCTCCACGGATCGTGAGTGGAATTCATGACAGCGGATCCGCACGTCAGGGCGGACCTGTTGCCCGAATGTTACCGGCTCCCCGCCGGCATCCACGATTATTTACTGGCCTTGAAGTGGACCTGACGCCGCTTACGCCTCCACGGGCCGCCCGGTGATCTTCTCGAAAAGCTCCTCGTAGCGGGCGGTCAGCACGCCGAGGACGTCGGCGGGGATCTCCGGCCCCGGCGGGGTGCGGTCCCAGCCGATCGACGCCGACCAGTCGCGCAGGTACTGCTTGTCGTAAGAGTGCTGCGGGCGCCCGGGCGCGTAGGCGTCGGCCGGCCAGAAGCGGGAGGAGTCGGGGGTGAGCACTTCGTCGCCGAGGACGAGCGTGCCGTCCTTCGCATGGCCGAACTCCAGCTTGGTGTCCGCGACGATGATGCCGCGCTCGGCGGCCAGGTCGGCGCCCCGCCGGTAGACCTCCAGGGTGATCCGGCGCAGGTCCGCGGCCGTTTCGGCGCCGACGAGGTCCGCGACCTCGTCGAACGTCATCGGCTCGTCGTGTCCCGCGGCCGCCTTGGTGGTGGGCGTGAACACCGGCTCCGGCAGCTTCGACGCCTCGACCAGGCCGGGCGGCAGCGGCACGCCGGAGACGGCGCCCGTCTCCTGGTAGGCGGTCAGGCCGAGGCCGGTCAGGTAGCCGCGCGCGATGCATTCCACGGGGACCATCTCCAGCCGCTCGCAGCGGATGGCCCGGCCGGCCCACTCGGCGGGCACGTCGGTCGCCGAGATCACCTGGTTGGGCACGATGTCGCCGAGCCGGTCGAACCACCAGAGCGACAGCTGGGTCAGCACGCGTCCCTTGCCCGGCACCGGCGTCGGCAGTACCACGTCGTAGATGGAGACCCGGTCGGAGGCGACGAGCAGCAGGTCGTCGCCGTCCGCGTACACGTCGCGGACCTTCCCCGAGTGAATGAGCTCCACGTCCGGACCCCCTGTAGTCATGAGTGCCTGCGCCCGAGCCTGGTAAGCGTACTATCCACAGGCCGGCGTACGATCAGGTGGCATGGCAGCAAGCGACGCTGGCAGCCGCGAGAGCGGCGAATACCTGCAGGTACAGACCACGACCGACTCCCGGGCAGAAGCGATGGAGCTGGCCAAGGCGGCGGTCGAGGCGCGGCTTGCCGCGTGCGGCCAGGTTGCCGGCCCGGTCGCGTCCACGTACTGGTGGAACGACGAGCTGGAGCGCGCGGAAGAGTGGTTCGTCTTCTTCAAGCTCCCCGCCGACCGCTACGCGGCACTCGCCGAGTTCATCGCCGAGCGGCACAGCTACGACGAGCCGGAAATCCTCGCGACCCCGTTCGTGGCCGGCTCGCCGTCGTTCCTGGGCTGGATCACCGACGAGACCCGCCCGCGGGACGCCGACGTGCCGCGCCAGCGGCGGGAAGAAGCCTCGGACGCGCCCGATCCCGCTAGGTAGCGGGGGGAACGTTCCAGCTGAGGATGACGGGCTCGTCGTGTTCCGCGCCGAGCGTGGAGACGGTGCCGGTGTCCAGCCGGAACAGCTTCCCGTCGACCGGCGGCAGTTCCAGCCAGCGGGCGGTCAGCACCCGCAGCACGTGACCGTGGGCGACCAGGGCGACGTCGCCGTCTCGCAGCAGCGGCGCGGCCCGCTTGAGCACCCGGTCGACGCGCGCGCCGACCTCTTCGATGGTTTCGCCCGGGTGCTCCGCGTCGCCGGGAATGACCCCGTCTCTCCAGAGCGACCAGCCGGGCCGCTCCTTCTGGATCTCGGCGGTCGTGATGCCCTCGTAGCCGCCGTAGTCCCACTCCCACAGGTCGGGATCGGTCTTCGTCACCGTGAGGCCGGCCAGCACGGCCGTGCGCTGCGCCCGCTGCGCGGGGCTCGCGAAGACGGCGACAAGGCGGTCACCGTCGAGCCGCTCGCGGACCATGGGCGCGAGCGCCGCCGCGCCCGCGGCTCCCCTCGGGGTGAGCGGGACATCGGTGCGGCCGGTGTGCTTCCCGTCCCGCGACCACTCCGTCTCCCCGTGCCGCAGCAAGATCAGCTCTCCCATGGCACCATCATCCCAGCAACCTTTCCCGTGGCCTGGCTACAGCAGCCGGCGGAGGCGGAACAGGTCCTTCACCGACGCCTCGATCTTGAGCCGTCCGGACATCCAGGCGCGCGCGACGTTCATCGGCTGCTCGGCCAGGGAGACAACCTCGTCGCTGTTCGCGGTCATCCGGATATCGGCGGGCGGGTCGCCGGGCGCGGCCTCCCGCACCGGGTCGTCGCCCGAGCCGAGGACGGTCACGAACGTGAGGCCGAGGTCGGGAACCGTCACGCTGATCGTCCGGTTGCCGAAATACTGCTCACGCTCGCCGGGGCTCAGCTCCGACAGCCGGCCAGCCAGCTTCTGCAGTGCCGTGCGGCACTCTTCGGCCGTCTTCATGTGCGTCTCGCTCCTCGTTGCGCGGTACCGTTCACGCGGGAGGTTAGCGTACCTCCGGAACCGACCGGGTGACCTGTGCGAGGGAGGAGATTAAGAAAACGATGGATCCAGAACGATTTCGGCCTGCTCCCGCCCCCACCGGTGACCCTCGCGTCGACGCGGCCATCGAGGGCTTGGCCTCGCTCGAGGACACGGAACTCGCCGACCGGCCCGCGGTCCTCGAGGAAGTCCACGACCGGCTGCGCGAGATCCTCGGCGAGCTCGGCGACCCGGGCGGGGCGGCGGCCGCGGGCCCGGCCCGTCCCGGCGAGCCCGGCCGCCGCGGCGAGCAGGGTGAGCTTGGCGGCAGCGCCGCACCGGGCGTCCTACGCCCCGGGCAGCAACCGCCACGGCCGGGTCCACCCGGTTCTCGGCCGCCCGGCTCCTGGCCGCGGCGCCCGTGACGGTGCGCGGGAGGCTGGACGCCGAACTCGTCCGGCGGGGCCTCGCCCGGTCGCGGGAACAGGCGGCGGAGCTGATCGCGGCGGGCCGCGTCGCGGTCGGCGGCCAGGTCGCGTCCAAGCCGGCGACCCAGGTGACCAAGGACGCGCCGGTCACCGTGGCGGACGACGCCGACGCTGGGCCGCAGTACGTGTCCCGGGGCGGTCACAAGCTGGCCGGCGCGCTCGCCGCGTTCCCCGGCCTTAACGTGGCGGGCAAGCGCTGCCTGGACGCGGGCGCGTCCACGGGCGGCTTCACCGACGTGCTGCTGCGCGCCGGCGCGGCGCACGTGGTCGCGGCGGACGTCGGGTACGGCCAGCTCGCCTGGTCGCTCCAGACGGACGAGCGGGTCACCGTCCTCGACCGGGTGAACCTGCGCTCCTTCGACCCGGCCCTGGTGGCCCCGCCGCCCGGCGTGGTCGTGGCTGACCTGTCGTTCATCTCGCTGTCCAAGGTGCTGCCCGCGCTTGTCGCGTGCGCGGAACCGGACGCGGACTTCGTGCTCATGGTCAAGCCGCAGTTCGAGATGGGCAAGGGCCGGGTCGGCGCGGGCGGCGTCGTGCGGTCACCGGAGGACCGGGCCGAAGCGGTCCGCTCAGTCTGTGACACCGCATCGTCACTGGGGCTGGGCGTAAGAGGTGTGACGGCAAGTCCGCTGCCCGGGCCGGCGGGGAACGTGGAATACTTCGTCTGGTTCCGGCGTGGCGCGCCCCCTCTGGACGAGGAGGCCCTGCGCCACGCGATCGAGTCGGGTCCGCAGTGACCGTCCCGGCCGGCGACCTCGTAATCACGGGTGCCGGCGCGGGCGGATCCCGGCGCGCAGTGCATGATCGTGTTAAGGCCGCTTTAACCGCGCCCCGGTGCGCGTGACTGGCGTGAAATGGCTGCTTCTCCCGGGACCCCCCGGATGGAATTGGCCGGATGGAAGGGGAAAGAGCACGATGGGAGATATCCGTCCTCGTGGCTGCTAAGGCCCGTCCCGAACGCTCCGCGGCGGCGCGGTAGGTTGCACCCGATGGGTGATTCGAAGCGGACGATGCTGGTGGTCGCGCACACCGGCAAAGAAAGCTCACGACACAGCGCGAAGCAGGTCATCGAGCGGCTGACCGCCGCGGGCGTCGCGGTGCGGGTGACCGAGGCGGAAGTACCCGCCCTCGAGTGCGTCGGCGCGACCGTGGTCCCGTTCGGGCCGGAGGCCGCCGAGGGGGCGGAGCTGGTCATCGTGCTCGGCGGCGACGGCACGCTGCTGCGCGCCGCGGAGCTCGCCCGCCCGGCGGGCACCCCGCTGATCGGCGTGAACCTCGGCCACATCGGCTTCCTCGCCGAGGCGGAGCCCGACGGGCTCATCCAGACCGTGGACCGGCTGCTCGACAGCGACTACCGGGTCGAGGAGCGGATGACCCTCGACGTGGTGGCCCGGGACAACGGCACCCACATCGCGAGCACCTGGGCGCTGAACGAGGTCACGGTGGAAAAGGCCGCCCGCGAGCGCATGGTCGAGGTGGTCATCGAGGTGGACGGCCGCCCGCTGTCCCGCTGGGGATGCGACGGCGTGGTCTGCGCCACGCCGACCGGGTCGACCGCCTACGCGTTCTCCGCCGGCGGGCCCGTGGTCTGGCCCGAGGTCGAGGCCCTGCTGATGGTGCCGCTCGCGGCGCACGCGCTCTTCGCGCGGCCCCTCGTCGTCTCGCCGCGGTCCGTCCTCGCCGTGGAGCTGGTCCGTGAGGTCGGCGAGCCGGCCAACTCGGACCTGGACGCCGAATTCGACGGCCTCGCGTCCGAACGCGCGGTGCTGTGGTGCGACGGCCGCCGCCGCTTCGACCTGTCGCCGGGCGCCAGGATCGAGGTGCGCAGGGGGGAACTGCCGGTCCTGCTCGCCCGGGTGCACGACCAGGGCGGACAGCCGGGCGGCGGCGAGTTCACCGACCGCCTCGTGGCGAAGTTCGACCTGCCGGTCGCCGGCTGGCGCGGCCGCCAGGCCCGTTCCGGCCGCTAGAAATAGGGCGCGCGATTCAACTCGCGCTCGGAAATATTTGCTTGGCGGTGCCGGTCGGGCGACACTGGATGCAAACACTTAAGCGAAAGGGGCGCGCGCATCGCCGCATGGCGAAACCAGTCGTATTGGTGATCGGCCCGGGCGGTGTCGGCGCGGGCTTGTACGGTGGGGCTGGGGACAGGCGGCTGTAGAGTCGGCTTTGCCAAGGGGCCGAGGCGGGTTCGGCGGGTCGGGTCGGGTAAGGAAAAAGGAGACGGCTGGCGGTCATGCTTGAGGAAGTGCGCATCACCGGGCTCGGCGTCATTAACGACGCCCTGCTCGAGCTCTCGCCCGGCTTCACGGCGCTGACCGGCGAGACAGGCGCGGGCAAGACCATGGTCGTGACCGGACTCGGGCTGCTGTTCGGCGGACGCGCGGACCCGGCCAGGGTCCGCCCTGGCGCGCAGCGCGCCTCCGTCGAGGGCCGCCTGCGCACGGATCCGCGCGGGAAGGTCGCGCAGCAGGTCGAAGAGGCGGGCGGCGACCTCGACGAGGACGGCACCCTGGTGCTGACCAGGACGGTGTCGGGGGAGGGGCGGTCGCGGGCGTTCGCCGGCGGGCGCTCGGTCCCGGTGTCGCTGCTCACCTACCTGGCCGACGACCTGGTCGCCGTGCACGGCCAGTCCGACCAGCAGCAGCTGCTCAAGCCGGGCAGGCAGCGGGAGTCGCTCGACAAGTACGCGGGCGGCGTCCTCGCCACGGTGCTCACCGACTACCAGCGCGCCTACGGCCGCCACCGGAAGGTCCTTGACCAGCTCACGACCCTGACGACGCAGGCCAGGGAACGCGCGGCCGAGGCCGCGGAACTGCGGGCCGGCCTCACGGACATCGAGAAGCTCAACCCCGCGGCGGGGGAGGAGGCGGCGCTGCGCGCGGAGGAGGACCGGCTCGCCAACGCCGACGCGCTGCACGCCGGGGCCACGACCGCGCACGAGGCGCTGCTCGGCGACCCGACGGCCGGCAACGACGGCGTGGACGCCGTCACCTTGCTCGGCCACGCCCGCCGGGCGCTTGACGCGGTCCGCCGCCACGACACGGAGATCGACGGCGTGGCCGCCCGGCTGTCGGAGGCCGCTTACCTGGTCTCCGAGGTCGCCGGCGACCTCGCCTCCTACATCCAGGGCATCGACTCGGACCCGGCCCGCCTCGCCGCCGTCCAGGAGCGGCGGGCCGCCCTGGCCCGCGTCATCCGCCTCTACGGTCCCGGCGGAGTCAGCGCGTACATCAACGGCGCCCCGGTGAAGCTCCCGGCAACGGTCCAGACGGCAGGGGACCGGCCGGCGGCGGAAGACGACGGCCAGGCCGCGGACGGCACGGGCACCGGGGCCGGCGACCCACCGGACCTCCTGAGCGCCGCCGAGCCGGAAGCGCTCGCCAGCGCCGATGAGCCCGACGTCATCGCGTACGTCCTTGAGTGGGCGCGCCTCGCCGCCGAACGGGTCAGCGAACTCGACAACGACGACGACACGATCGCCGCGCTGACCGGCGAGGAAGCGGAGCTCGCGGCGCAGGTCACGGACCTGGCCGGGCGGCTCACCCGGCTACGCGCCGAGGCGGGCGAGCGGTTCGCCGACGACGTCACGGCGGAGCTGACCGCCCTCGCCATGCCGCACGCGAGGATCTCCGTCGCGCTCACCCCGCTCGCCGAGCCGGGGCCGCACGGCGCGGACGACGTGGAGATCCGCCTCGCCTCCAACCCGGGCGCGCCCGCGCTGCCGCTGCACAAGGGCGCTTCGGGCGGCGAGCTTTCCCGGGTGATGCTGGCGATCGAGGTAGTCTTCGCCGGCGCCGACCCGGTCCCGACGTTCGTCTTCGACGAGGTCGACGCGGGCCTCGT